>Ga0308004_10001120_pt1 | contig 11862 bp, 9 predicted proteins | sample Neamet38_FD_203156 | JGI IMG/M metagenome (GOLD analysis project Ga0308004, IMG submission 203156) | Marine microbial communities from water near the shore, Antarctic Ocean - #38 | ecosystem: Environmental > Aquatic > Marine > Unclassified | place: Southern Ocean | collected 2014-06-06 | reverse complement strand
AAAGTAAATGTGTATCATGACATTTTAGCCTATCCATCTTCACCGCGTAAAGAACGATAGATGGTATCTGCCATATCAAGACTAATTCCTTTAACTTTTGCTAATTCATCAATACTGGCTTTAGTTAAATCCTGCATACCACCAAAATGGCTTAACAAGGATTGCCGTCGTTTGGGACCAACACCATCTATTTGTTGAAGGTTGGATTGTGTCCGCTTCTTATTTCGACGGGCACGATGGCCTGTAATAGCAAATCGATGACTCTCGTCTCTAATGTGCTGCAACAAATGCAATGCAGAAGAGTCGTCGGGTAAGGCAATTTCCTCTCCAGTCCAGCCATTAAACAAACGCTCAAATCCAGCTTTTCGAGTGTCCCCTTTTGCAACACCTAACACATAGAGATCTTGTAGTTGTAGCTCAGATAACACTTGAATAGCCTGCGTTATTTGACCTTTACCACCATCAACAATAAGCAAATCTGGCATAATGCCTTGATTCTCTTTCAATCGTGTATAGCGTCTGGTGATAGCTTGTGACATAGCGGCGTAGTCGTCACCTGGTGTGATACCTTCAATATTAAAGGTTCTATAATCAGACTTTTTAGGACCACCTTGATCAAAAACAACGCAAGAGGCCACTGTGGCCTCACCGCTAGAGTGGCTGATATCAAAACACTCTAAGCGTTCAGGCATTTGAGGTAAATCTAACGCTTCTTGTAAAGCTAAAAAGCGAGACACCTGCGTTTGTTTATTAGCCACATAGCTTAGTAAAGCTTGATCTGCATTAGTTTGAGCTAACCTTAGCCACTGAGCCCGAGGCCCCCTTACATTGCTTATGATCTTAAACCCATGCTCTGTACGCCCAGCTATAGTTAGCGCTATTACTTGCTGTTCCTCTTGAGCGTCACTGACAAGCACTTCATCTGGTACATCACGATACTGACCTGAAAGGTAATATTGTCCTAAAAAAGCCGTGAGTATTGCAGGCTTTGTTTCTTCTAAACCCATTTTAGGATAGAAATTCTTACTACCAATCACTCGCCCTGAGCGCACCATAAGTTGATGAATGCATAATCCAGATTGCGAGCTAGCCACTGCAAATATGTCTAAGTTGCCACGTTTAGAAACCACATGCTGCTGCTCTTGCACCTGTCGTAAAAAGCCTAGTTGATCTCTAAGTGCTGCTGCAGACTCAAAATTAAGATTTTGTGCTGCAACATTCATTTGATCACTGACTTCGTCTAATAAAAGTTGGTTTTTACCTTCTAGATATAGGGTGGCGTGGCGCAGGTCCGCTGCATAATCTTCTTTACTTATTTCACCTGTACAAGGCCCACTGCATCGACCGATTTGGAACTGAAGGCACGGGCGCTGACGATTGGCAAAAAATGCATCTTCACATTGGCGAATACGAAAAATACGCTGCATCAAGTTGAGGCTTTCTCTTACAGCGCCAGCACTTGTATAAGGCCCAAAATAACGCCCTTTGCGGTTTTTACCACCGCGAACGTATTGCATTGCTGGATAATCGTGTTGATCGGAGATATAAACGTAGGGGTAAGATTTGTCATCTCTAAGGGATATGTTATAAGGCGGCTTCAAACGTTTGATTAGCGTATTTTCTAGTAACAACGCTTCACTTTCGCTGTGAGTCAGAGTTACTTCAATCGAGACAATTTTAGAGACCATTACCTGGGTCTTGGTATTGTGGCTCTTACCCCTAAAGTAACTTGTTACTCTATTTTTAAGATTTACAGCCTTGCCTACGTAAACCACCTCACCTTCACTATCGAACATACGATAGACACCTGGACGGTTTGGTAGCTGTTTTAAATATTCATCAATATCAAATACTGGAGTATCTTCTGTTTGCATAGCGAACTAGCCAACTTGCCTTAAACGTTTATTTTCATTCATGTGAAAATGCGTTGCTTGTTTATAAATCTCATTAATTTGCTCATTACTTGCAGGCGTTATACCTGCGCCATGAGATAAAGAAACTTCTAGATAAACCCCAATTTCAGCATAATAGTACAAACGAGCATTAAATGACTGAGCCCTGCGCATCTTATTAAAAGCAATCTGAGCACCATTTACAATGATGTGATTAATATCTGTATTCATAACATGTGCGAACTGCGTGGGCTTAATGATGATCTATTCTACCCTATCTTCTGCCACTGTGACCTCCCATCTTTTAGTATAAAATCAATTTTCTAAAAAACTGTTATTTGAGTTATAATATACAACTTTTGCAAGGTACTAATATGACCATTACATACGCGCAAGCCGTATCTGTTCACGCACAAGCCGACTTATTAGTCAGCGGAGAAGAAATCGCCGCTGGTATTGAAACAATGGCAGCAGAAATCACGACAACCTTGTCAAAAGAAATGCCGTTAGTACTTTGCGTACTTAATGGCGGCATGATCCCTATGGCACAACTGTTACTAAAACTACAGTTTCCTTTAGAAACAGATTATTTACATGCCACCCGTTACGGCAAAAAAACGGTTGGAACTAACTTGTCATGGTTAGCTCGCCCCAGCACAGACATCAGCGGTCGTACGGTACTTGTAGTAGATGACATTTATGACGAAGGACACACTTTAGCTGCTATTTGTGAATACTTAAAAGAAGCTGGCGCCAAGAAAGTATATGCTGCCGCCCTACTCAACAAAGTTCATGATCGTAAAGTTGAATATGTACCAGACTTTATAGGTTTAGACGTAGAAGACCGCTTTGTTTATGGTTTTGGAATGGACTACCAAGGTTACTTTCGTAATGTTGAAGGCATTTACGCTGTAAAAGATATGTAAAAAATATTTAAAACGTAAAAAGGCAGCCTAGGCTGCCTTTTTTGTAATTAACTTAACCAGTTAATGCATTAAAACGTTTCAATAATTGCTTTAGCGCTCAAAGAGTTTTCAAGTAAGCTGACGTCACTTTGACCTTGCAAGCGAGTCAACGCATCAACCAAAGCTAAACGTTGCTGTGAAGCTTGCTCTTCTGGCTTTGCATCTGTAACACTTTGCAACTGTATAATAGTCACGTCACCATTGTAATTTTGCACAGTGCCATAGCTTGCTTCAGAGACTGGACTAGGTAGTCGAAATGCAGATTGCACAATTAAACGATTCACTACAGTAGCACTTCGAGATATATCATCAAACTGCTCTAGATTGAGCATTTCAGATGATGATACTGAGGCCATGCCTGCACCACTTTTCAATTTATCAACATAAGCATTAGCTTTCTTATCCAACATTTCAGAAGCTTTTTGTGAAACTATTTGCTCAGTTATAGTATCTACTACATCGGCAATGGGTTGCTGAGAAGCTTCATTATATTGCTTAAGCCGAATGACGATTAATTTATCTGATGCCAACTCCAGAACACTTGAGTTATTACCCTGTAACAGAACTTCATCACTAAATGCAGCCGCCACTACCCTATCGTAACTCGCAACATCTTCACCACCTTCGCGCCCAAAAAAATCACTCTCTTGCACAGTAAGGCCTAATATTTGAGCAACTTCAAATAGATCTGGTGATGAGAAGGCAATGTCAGCCATTTCTTCACTCGCACCAACAAATAAACTTTCGGCACCTAATTGCTTAAGAGATAGGCTAAGCGCTTCCTTTTGATCTTCAAAAGTTGGCAAATCTGCAGTGTCTTGAGCATGGGCATATAAAATTTGCACACCAAATTCTGTTGCTACAGGAGCGCTATAAGAGCCTGGCTGGAGATCAAATAAAACCTCATCAAATAGATCTCCAAACTCACCCTTTGCCAGTAGGCCAATATAACCACCATCTAAGGCAGTGCTTTGATCCTGTGAATACTGCTTAGCTACATCAACAAAGGCTTCACCTTTTTTCAACTGATCGTAGGCAACCTGAGCTAAGCCCATTGCTTGATCTTGCGTTTGCTCGTCATTAACTAAGAATAATACATGTGAGGCTTCAGCCTCAGTATTAGACTGCTCTAGAGTCAATTGTTGAGCATCAAGGTAAGCTTTTTGAAGGTCTTCATCTGTAATGTTAACCTGATCATAGAAGTCGCTTTTGTTTAGTGTCACATAACTAATGTTTACACTTTCAGGCTGCATGAAACGTTGCTTATTGATTGCATAATAACTATCGATTTCTTCTTGATTCACAGAAACAGCCTGCATCTGTGCAGATAATGGTAAAGTAATTGTCGCTATATTCCGAGTTTGTCCATCTAGGCGTGCAGCTTCATCAGCATTATTATCTAAAGTAAACGCAGTACCTGCAAAGGCCAGCCTTGTTTGATCTATAATATTTCCACGTTTAAGCTGTTGGCGGTATGTCGTTGGAGTTAATCCAAAATTTCTCAATAATGATTCAAAGAGGTTTCGGTCAAACACACCTTCCACCTGAAAGTCTTTTGACTGCACGATCATTTGGTCAATTGCAGCGTCTGATAACACTAAGTTGTTGCTTTGGGTATATTGCAACATTATCCGCTGATCAATGAGCTGTTGCAGCGCTGAGGCCTGAATAGCTTGCTGATCAAGGGTAACCGGGTCAAGGTCAGGGTTATTGGATAAAATTTGACGACGTTGTAGCTCTGAAGTTTGGAGTAGCTCTTGCAAGCTAATTTCTTCTCCATTCACTTGTGCTGGCGCACTATTATCAGAGGAAATGCTAAAGAGAGATTCAGCTCCCCAAATCACAAAGGTAAAGGCAATCAGACTTACCAATATTTTGGACACTATACCTTTTGAATTATCACGGATATTTTGTAACATTATGTTTGGCTTCTGCAGCTTTGCTGGCTATATATTAGGTTATTGGGGTTCTACAAACAAAAAACGCATTCAAAGGAATGCGTTTTTCTAAACTACGGGGTAATAGGTAATAACAAATAAACTATTAACCCATAGAGTACAGACTTAGTCTAGTTGACTGCGTCTTTAAGCGCTTTACCTGCTTTAAAACTAGGAACGTTGGCAGCAGCAATTTGAATTGCAGCGCCAGTTTGTGGGTTACGTCCTGTGCGAGCTGCACGAGCTTTAACAGAAAAAGTTCCAAAGCCTACCAATGAAACAGATTCACCATCTTTAAGAGCGCCAGTAACAGCTCCAATAACCGCATCTAATGCTCTGCCTGCTGCTGCTTTTGAAAGATCAGCATCAGCTGTAATGGCTTCAATCAGTTCAGATTTATTCACGTTAATCCCCTTTGTGTGTATTAAAAATAGTCGATCTGCTCAAGCAGATCTTTTTTTGTTATATCGTACTATATTCAGCTCAAATAACCGAAGTACAATTTATACCAACTTGTTCAAAGCCTTGTCAAGAGAGTGCCTTGAAAATAATCAATTCAACAGCCTAAAGTGCGATAATAAAATCAGTGTGTACTAATACTATCTTTAAGTGCGGCATCTTTGCTCTTATCAACCAAAATATCACTCTCTTCTAGTACAATAGGTGTTGGACTGAATTGTAATGCTAAGTCTAGTACTTCGTCTATCCATTTCACTGGCTTTATAGATAAATCTGCCTTTATATTTTCAGGAATCTCTTTTAAGTCCCTTTCATTCTCTTCGGGAATGATAATTGTTTTAATACCACCTCTATGGGCAGCTAACAGTTTTTCCTTTAGCCCACCGATAGGCAGCACTTGTCCTCGTAAAGTAATTTCACCTGTCATAGCTACATCAGCACGCACTGGAATCCCCGTTAAAACTGAAACCAATGCGGTACACATCCCCACTCCCGCACTTGGTCCGTCTTTAGGTGTTGCGCCTTCTGGGACATGAATATGAATGTCACACTTCTCATGGAAATCTGTCTTTATACCCAAACCAGACGCCCTGCCACGAACCACTGTTAAAGCCGCCTGGATAGACTCTTGCATTACATCGCCAAGAGATCCTGTTTTTACCAAACGTCCCTTGCCAGGCACCACAGCAGACTCTATGGTAAGAATATCACCACCAACTGAAGTCCATGCTAAGCCATTCACATGTCCAATTCGATCGTCCGCATCTGCCTGACCAAAGCTGCATTTACGCACACCAGAGTAAACTTCTAAATTACTAGCATCAACTTGCTGAACTGGGCTATCGATTGCAGTTTTAAAGCCTGCCAGCAAATGTTCTTTTACCACCTTGCGGCAGATCTTTGCAATCTCGCGCTCTAAACTACGCACACCGGCTTCACGAGTGTAATAACGTATTAAATCAACGATGGCATCGTCTGTAAGTACCAGTTCTGTAGGCGATAATCCATTAGCAGCAAGCTGCTTGGTCAATAGGTAACGCTTAGCAATACTTAGCTTTTCATCTTCTGTATAACCTGGAATACGAATCACTTCCATTCGATCTAATAACGGTCCTGGGATGTTCATTGAGTTAGCAGTACATACAAACATAACACTAGACAAATCGTAATCAACTTCTAAATAATGATCATTAAAAGTGTTATTTTGTTCAGGGTCTAGCACCTCAAGCAAAGCTGATGACGGGTCGCCTCGGCTATCCATGCCCATTTTATCAATTTCATCCAATAAAAATAACGGGTTTGACACCCCTACCTTAGACATTTTTTGAACTAGCTTGCCAGGCAATGAGCCAATATAAGTGCGACGATGTCCGCGAATTTCAGCTTCATCTCTTACCCCACCTAATGCCATGCGAACGTACTGACGTCCTGTGGCACGAGCAATAGACTTACCTAAAGAGGTTTTACCCACCCCTGGAGGCCCTACTAAACACAAGATAGAGCCTTTCATCTTTTTAACACGTTGCTGCACGGCTAAATATTCTAGAATGCGCTCCTTTACTTCGGATAACCCGTAATGATCTTCCTCAAGCACTAACGAAGCTTTAGCCAAATCATGCCTAAGACGGCTTTTTTTCTTCCACGGAATGGTAACCATCCAATCAATATAGCTGCGCACCACTGTGGCTTCAGCAGACATTGGAGGCATCATCTTAAGCTTACCTAGCTCAGATTGCGTTTTCTCCTTAGCTTCATCCGGCATTCCGGCTGCATTAATTTTACTTTGTAGTTCATCTAAATCGTTTGGAGCTGCATCATCAATATCTCCAAGTTCTTTATTGATCGCTTTTATTTGCTCATTTAAATAATATTCTCGCTGGCTCTTTTCCATCTGTTTCTTAACTCGGCCACGAATACGTTTCTCTACTTTAACAAGATCAATCTCACCTTCCATTTGCCCCATTAGGTGCTCAAGACGTTGTGTAAGGTCTCCCATTTCCAATAAAGCTTGTTTCTCTTCTAATTTCAAGTTCATTTGAGAAGCAATGGTGTCAGTTAGTTGGCTGGGGTCTTCGATATTTGTAATGGAGGACATGACGTCATTGGATATTTTTTTACTCAACTTCACATACTGCTCAAATTGAGACATTAACGTGTGGGTTAAGGCCTTACGTTCACCTTCTGGAGGTTGGGCGTCATCAATGGTGTTAACTTGGGCAGTAAAGAAGCCTGCAGTGCTGACAACTTCCTCTATCACTACTCGCTGTTCTCCTTCTACCAATACTTTAACCGTGCCATCTGGAAGCTTAAGAAGCTGTAAAATGCGTGCAGAAGTACCTATTTCGAACAAATCTGAAATTTGCGGATCATCAACTGCAGCACTTTTTTGGGCCACAACAACAATGGCCTTATCAGTTGCCATGGCATGCTCTAACGCATCAATAGAATTTTGACGTCCTACAAAAAGAGGAATCACCATATGTGGATAAACCACAACATCGCGTAATGGAATAAGAGGAAGAGTTTGAGTCATAAAAATCCTTTAGGCTAACATCGCGGTGTCTAGCGAATTCAAGTAAGTCTTATTAAATGCGGACAGGCAGTAAGAATACAAGCCTTTAAGTAAAATGAAACCAAAAAAACCACCCTAAGGTGGTTTTTTTAACTAGGAAGCCCTAATTACTAGTCTGATGCAGTTTTTTGCAGATCTACTTTGTCCAAAACTATTAACGGATCACTCTCACCATTAATATTTTGTGCATTCACAACAACTTTAACGGCATTGGTCTGATCAGGAAGATCAAACATGGTAGGCAAAAGCACAGACTCAAGAATAGAACGTAAACCACGCGCGCCAGTCTTACGCTCCATAGCTTTTTGCGCTACAGCTTTAAGAGCATCTTCACGGAATTCAATTTCAACACCTTCCATTTCAAACAGCTTATGATACTGCCTTGTTAAGGAATTCTTAGGTACAGTTAAAATTTGAATTAAAGCCTCTTGATCTAGCTCTTCAAGCGTTGCAATCATTGGCAAACGTCCAACAAATTCAGGTATCAAGCCAAACTTAACAAGATCCTCCGCTTCAACTGAATGCAATAATTGCCCTACATCTTTGCTCTCATCTTTGCTCTTAACTGTGGCTGAGAAACCAATGCTACTCTTCTCTGTGCGATCACGAATTACTTGATCTAAGCCTGAAAAAGCGCCACCACAAATGAAAAGTATATTGCTTGTATCTACTTGCAAAAACTCTTGCTGAGGATGTTTGCGACCACCTTGTGGTGGTACGGAGGCTACAGTGCCTTCAATAAGCTTTAGCAAAGCTTGTTGGACACCCTCTCCTGAAACGTCTCGAGTGATGGAAGGGTTGTCTGATTTACGAGAAATTTTATCAATTTCATCAATATAAACAATGCCACGCTGAGCTTTATCAACATCGTAGTCGCATTTTTGCAATAGCTTTTGGATAATGTTTTCTACATCTTCACCCACATAACCTGCTTCGGTCAGCGTGGTTGCATCTGCAATAGTGAAAGGTACATTCAACAATCGAGCTAAGGTTTCAGCCAATAATGTTTTACCACTACCTGTAGGACCAATGAGTAATATATTACTTTTGCCTAGCTCTACATCGTCTTTACCACCGACATAATTCAACCGTTTGTAGTGATTATAAACAGCAACAGACAACACCATTTTGGCTCTAGGTTGGCCAATAACATACTCTTCTAAAGCTGCCCGTATCTCTTTAGGAGTAGGCAAGCTCTCATCTGCTTCAGGTTGATCTTGATCAAGAATTTCTTCTCGAATAATGTCATTACACAGATCAACACACTCATCGCATATAAAAACTGACGGCCCAGCAATTAGCTTGCGCACATCGTTTTGGCTTTTACCACAAAAGGAACAGTAAAGTATCTTACCTGTACCTTCTCCAGATTCGTCTTTATCTTCGCTCATACAATTACCAATATTTGTAGTCCACTATAATCTTGGACTAACGTTAAATCTTTTCTATACAATCATCGACAAAATTTAAGCAAACAATAACTATAAATCAGTCTTTTATTAGCACTTTCTAAACTGGGCGCTTATCAAGCACAGTATCTATCAAACCATAATCTACAGCTTGAGCACCTTCCATAAAGTTATCACGCTCAGTATCTGCTGCAATGGTTTCTAAACTTTGTCCTGTATGTGTGGACATAATACGATTCAACTTATCGCGGATATTGAGAATTTCTTTAGTATGAATTTCAATATCCGTAGCTTGCCCCTGATAACCACCTAATGGTTGGTGAATCATCATTCGAGAGTTAGGCAGGCAATATCGCTTACCTTCGGCTCCACCAGTTAAAAGTAGAGCGCCCATACTTGCTGCTTGGCCAATACACATTGTACTTACGTCAGGCTTAATAAACTGCATGGTGTCATAAATAGACATGCCTGCGGTCACAGAACCACCCGGAGAGTTTATGTAAAGATGAATGTCTTTATCTGGGTTCTCTGCTTCTAAAAACAAAAGCTGGGCAACGACCAAATTGGCCATATGATCTTCTACTTGACCCACTAAAAAAATCACCCGTTCTTTAAGTAGACGTGAATAAATATCGTAAGAGCGTTCACCACGAGAAGTTTGTTCAACTACCATAGGCACTAAGGCGCTTAACTCTTTGTTTAACTGAGGGCTTAGCCCCATTTGTGGAGGAAAAGAAAAACTCATTGTCGCTACAACTCCAATACATAAAAATATTACAGACCGTGACACTATTATATAGTGGCGCATCTGGTAAATGCCAAGGCCTAGGCTTGCTAAAAGACAAATTTAATCAATTAACATGCAAAAAAAACGGCATGGATCACATCAAAGTAACCCATACCGCTGATCTGTTCAAGCCCGATGAGGCTATAACAGACGCAAAGAAGTATTACGCTTCTTCACTTGACGCTTCTTCATCACCTGCAACGTCTTTGCCCTCTGGCTCAACAGCTGTTTTGTAATCTACTACAACTTCGGTGATGGTAGCCGCAGCCAACAAATGTTCAACCACTTGGTCTTCCAATACAACGCCATCTAACTGACTACGTTGCTCTGCATTGTTCATATAATAATCAATGAATTCTTGCGGATCTTGGTAACCTTGAGCCATTTCAGCAACTAAAGCCTTAACTTTATCTTCATCAGCCTTAAATTCATTTTGCTGAATAATTTCAGCAGCCAACAAACCAATTTTAACACGCTTATCAGCTTGATCTTGGAACATTTCGTCTGGCAAAATGCTAGGGTCTAGACTTTCATTTCCACCACCAAATTGCTGTAAAGCTTGCTTCTTCAAGCGACCCAACTCTTCAGTAACTAGAGCTTTAGGGATATCGAAAGAGTTAATTTCTAGATATGCATTTAACAAGCTATTTTTTAGCTTAGATTTAAGTGCTTGGTTCATCTCACGAGTCATATTTGAACGGATTTCAGCGCGAAAGCCAGCTTCACCCTCTTCTTTAGGGTTAAAGCGAGCAAAAAACTCTTCGTTTAGTTCAGGTTTAGTCGCTTCGCTAACTGTGTTCATTTTAATAGTGAATGTGGCTTCTTTGCCTGCTAGCTGTTCAGCATTGTAATCTTCAGGAAAGGTCACTTTGATATCTTTGTCTATACCAGCTTCCATACCTAAGATTCCTGCTTCAAAGCCTGGAATCATACTGTTAGAGCCTAATACTAGATCATGCCCTTGTGCTGCTCCACCATCGAATGCTTCACTGTCTAGATAGCCTTCAAAGTCAATATTAACTTGATCAGTATCTGCAGCTGCACGTTGAACTTTAGTCCATTGTGTTTGCTGGCTAAGTAATACATCAATCATGGTTTCAACATCAGCATCTTCAATGCTAGATGCCATACGCTCAACACTAATACCTGATGCATCAGACAAAGTGATTTCAGGGTAAATCTCAACCACAGCAGTGTAGCTAAACTCACCTTCACCAGCATCTTCTTTAGGTTCAATATTAGGCATGCCTGCAGGTTTAATATTTTCCTGTTGCAAAGCTTCAAAGTAGCTCGACTGAATAACATCGCCTAATACGTCCTGACGGATACTAGCACCGTAACGTTTTTTGACAACCTTGGTCGGTACTTTACCCGGACGGAAGCCGTCAATACGGATCGTTTTAGCGGTTTCGTTAACCTTTTTATCTACTGCGCTATCAATTTGCTCAGAAGGTACTGTTACGGTTAAACGTCGTTCGATGCTGGTAGTCGCTTCAACAGAAACTTGCATTTAAATGCCTCATTAATTATCAAATGAACACGCCTTAATCAGGCCCGCTCTACTAAAGTCTTGCCTAAATTAAATCCTTAACAGACTTTTACCAAAATTATGGCACTTATAGGCGAAATCAAAAGCGGAATTTTCCGTATTTAGCGGCTAATAGTCAAGCCATAAGCATAAATGGGAGCCTATTTTTACTAAAAAACGGGCTCTAGCCAATATACATGAGCATTTTACCCCTAGAAAAGGGGTATTAAACATTAATAGTTAGCTTAAAGATTATGCAAGAGCATCACATTAATAATGTTTCAGGAGCGATATACTGATAACCTAATGCCTT
>Ga0308004_10001117_pt1 | contig 11886 bp, 13 predicted proteins | sample Neamet38_FD_203156 | JGI IMG/M metagenome (GOLD analysis project Ga0308004, IMG submission 203156) | Marine microbial communities from water near the shore, Antarctic Ocean - #38 | ecosystem: Environmental > Aquatic > Marine > Unclassified | place: Southern Ocean | collected 2014-06-06 | reverse complement strand
AACCTTATATTAGGTCATATAAATCCTCTATAAAATCTAAGTCAGGACTAGGTCTTGGTATTTTTATAGGTAAAACTTTACTTGAAAAAAATTATGCAAATATTTTATGTAAAAACTCACAAACAAGAAGTGGTGCCGAAGTTAGTATTAAATGGAAAAATAAAGACCTTTCAAACCTTTAGTGTAATTTATTTTTATTTTCAAATAGTCCGCTTAGTTGCGAAATCATTACATCTCCAAGTTCATTTACATCTGTTATTTTAATAGCTTTATCATAGTATCTGGAAACGTCGTGTCCGATACCGATGGCTAAAATTTCAACATCACTTTTGGCTTCTATAAATTTAACCGTTTTTTTTAAATGTTTTTCTAGAAAGTCTCCTGAATTCACTGATAAAGTGGAGTCATCTACTGGTGCACCATCCGAAATTACCATTAAGATTTTTCTTTCTTCTTTTCTTTTTTTGATTCTATTGTAGGCCCAAGATATAGCCTCTCCATCTATGTTCTCTTTTAATAGCCCTTCTTTAAGCATTAAACCTATATTGTTTTTAGCTTGTCTCCAGTGAGTGTCTGCTCCTTTGTATATTATATGTCTTAAATCATTAAGTCTTCCAGGACCTTTTGGCTTATCAGTTTTGGTCCAAGCCTCTCTACTTTTTCCACCTTTCCAGTTTTTTGTCGTAAAACCTAATACTTCAACTTTCACTGAGCATCTTTCCAGGGTTCTAGATAATATATCCGCACAAAGAGCTGCAATTGTTATAGGACGTCCACGCATTGATCCTGAGTTATCAATTAACAAAGTTACTATCGTATCTTTAAAATCAAGGTCTTTTTCTTTCATAAATGATAGTGAATTATAAGGATCCATAATAATTCTAGTTAATTTAGAACTATCTAATAAACCCTCTTCTAAATCAAACTCCCAAGCTCTATTTTGTTTTGCAAGCAGTTGCCTTTGTAATTTATTTGCAAGTTTAGTTATTAGATCTTGGAAGCCCACAAGTTGTTGATCTAAACTCTTTCTTAATCTTTGTGTTTCTTTTATATCTTCTAAAGTTTCAGCTTTTGCAATTTCATCAAATTCTGTCGTAAAAACTTTATATTCTTGATCTGAGTTTTTTAAATTAGTTTTTTGTATTACATTCTCTTTACTCTCTTTTAGAGAGTCAGAATCATCCAATTGTTCATTCATTTGCTGATCGCTAAGATCAAAACCTGAATCTAGGCTTGTCTGAGTTTCGTCTTTCTCATTTTCTTCTTCTTTGCCTTCTGATTGATCATCATCATTGCTGTCTGATTTATTCTCTTGTTCGTTATCCTTTTCATCATTATCTTCATTGTTCTCATCATTATTTGAATTAAAAACATCCATACTTTCAAGAATTTCTGAAAATTTTAACCCATAGTTATCTTGATCTTCCAAGTTATTGTTTAAAAAATCTAGGTGTTTATCAATAGAGGAGATGAAATCTTTTTCCCAAAAACTTAACATTTTGGAAGACACATCATTAAGTTTTAAGTAAAAAAATTTTTTTAACATATAAAGTTCAAAAGCCTCTGTTATAGAAACATCTTTTCTATCTTTTAATTGATCTTTACGAACTAAAGTTATTTTTTGATTATAATTTTCGCTTAGATTTTTTTTGACACCTTTAAGCATTTTTCCACCCAAAACTTCATATCTAATTTTTTCAGCAATATTATATAGAGATTTACAAGAGGGATTATCAGGTAAGTTTTTATTAAATATTTCTTTATTAGAAAATTTTTTTTTAAGCGCACCTGAATCTGCCTCAGCCCTTAATTTGATAAAATCATTTTTATTTGATAAATTAGTTAAATCAAAAAAATCTATTTTATTAGAGTTTAATTTTCTATCAATTTTTTTAACATCTAGCTTATAATCTTCCGAAATTACTTTTGCAGTGGAGATTAGAGCTTGTTTAAATTGTTCTTTAAAGTTATCTTCTTTATTGCTCATTTAAATCTGAATATTCACCATCGACTCTGGTAATTCGTCACCAAAACATCTTTGATAATATTCAGCTATAGTATTCTTTTCAATATCATCACATTTGTTTAAGAATGTAACTCTAAATGCATAACCGGTATCTTTGAAGATTTCTGCATTCTCAGCCCAATGTAGGACAGTTCGGGGACTCATAACGGTTGAAATATCTCCTGCTATAAAACCTTTTCTAGTTAAAGAGGCTACCTTAATCATATTGGATACCTTTTCTTTACCTTTAGGGTTATTCAAATTTTTATTTTTTGCCAAAATAATTTCCATTTCTTTATCAAGGCTTAAGTAATTTAAAGATGTAACAATATTCCATCTATCCATTTGTCCTTGGTTTATTTGTTGTGTGCCATGGTATAATCCTGTTGTATCCCCCAATCCAATGGTATTGGAAGTTGCAAATAATCTAAAAAATTTATTTTGTTTTATAACTTTATTTTTATCTAAAAGAGTAAAATTTCCTTCAGCTTCTAATACCCTTTGAATAACAAACATTACATCAGGTCTTCCAGCATCATATTCATCAAAAACAAGTGCGACAGGGTTTTGAATAGACCAAGGTAAAATACCTTCTTTAAATTCTGTAACTTGCTTCCCATCTTTTACTACAATTGCATCTTTTCCAATAAGGTCAATTCTACTTACATGGCTATCCAAGTTTACCCTAATACAAGGCCAGTTTAATCTTGCAGCAATTTGTTCGATGTGAGTTGATTTACCAGTTCCATGATATCCCTGAACTAAAACCCTTTTATTAAAAGCAAATCCAGATATTATTGCAAGTGTAGTGTCTCTATCAAATTTATAATTTTTATCTATTTCAGGTACATATTCACTTTTTTTTGAGAATGCATCAACTTCCATTTCTGAATCAATTCCAAAAGATTGTTTTAAAGATATTTTGATATCTGGTTGTATATTTAAATTAGGTGTCAATTTTTTCCCTATAAGTGTTTTTTAGCTGAGTGTAAGCTAAAGTGATTAATTTAAGTTTTTCTTCGTATTCTTTATTTCCCAAATTAATATCAGGGTGAAATTTTTTGACAAGAGTTTTGAATTTATCTTGTATTTGTTCCCATTTTAAGCCGACAGAAACACCCAAAATACTAAAAGCCTTAATATCGTTGGCATCGAACTTGAACTGATTCATGTGATTGTACTCACCTCTAAGTTTAGTCTTATCAAATTCATCTTTTAAAGTGTTATTCCAAAGAACTTTAAAAAAATTATCTGAAGAACTAAAGCTTTGCGTGGGTTTATGCCAAGTCATATCTGATTTTAAAAAATCAAATACCTGTTCATCATCCATTCCTTGAAAATAATTCCAATTTTTATTAAATTCTTTAACGTGTGCCAAACAAAGCAGCCTGTAGCTTTTGCTATTATCTTTTTCAATTGGTGCTTTATATTCACCAATTTCAAAACAATTATTCCAGTCACAAATATTTTTCATGTTATATAATAATAAAATAATACTTATGAATATAAATGAATTAATTGCAATTGTTAAAAATAAGCTTGAGACAAAAATTGTTATTCAGGATCTTAAAATTGAGGATAAAAGTTTTTTACATAAAAATCATAAGGGTCACCAAGAAGGAAAATTTCATTTAAAACTCATAATAAACTCAGAAGAACTTGCCAAAACAAGCAAGATAGTCTCAACAAAAAAAATTTATAGTATTTTGGATATGGAATTAAAAGAACACATTCACTCTATTCAGATACTATTTAATTAATTCTTTTTTTAGAAAAAGAGCAATTTTTTTTTCATCAAATCTTAATTTATGTATTGGAGAGCCTATCTTTTTAAGTAGGACTAAATTGATATCTTTCGTGTTATTTTTTTTATCTTTTTTCATAAAAGACAAAATTTTATTTAAATTTTTTACTGAAAATAATTTATTGATATTTTTTGGAAGATTTAATTTATTTAAATGATTTTCAATCAATTTAAATTCTTTAATACTTAGAATATTGTTTAATAAACTGAATTTTGCAGCTGTTTTAATACCTAGAATAACCGCTTCCCCATGATTAAGTTTTTTTGAATATTCTAAGGTAGCCTCATAAGCGTGAGCGAATGTATGTCCAAAATTTAAAATTTTTCTTATACCCATTTCTTTTTCATCAGCTTCAACGACTTTTTTTTTAATAGAGCAGCTTTTCAAGATTGCTTTTTCTATAAAGGGACTTTTAAGGTTTAAAATTTGTGAACCATTTATATCTAAAAAAGTAAAAAATTTTTTATCAGCAACTATAGCATGTTTTAAAATTTCTCCGTAGCCACATACAATTTCTCTTCTAGGTAAAAACTTCAAAAAAATAATATCAGAAATAACTAAACAAGGTTGATAAAATGTACCTATTAAATTTTTCCCATGTCTGGTATTTATTCCAGTCTTACCTCCAATAGAAGAGTCAACTTGAGAGAGTAGTGTAGTAGGAATATTAATAAATTTTAATCCTCTTTTAAAAATACTTGAAGCAAAACCTGAGACATCACCTGTGATACCTCCACCAATAGCAATCAAACAATCATTTCTATTAAAATTTTTGTTTAAAAGAATTGATAAAATTTTATCTACACTTTTTTGGTTTTTATTTTTTTCATTAGCATTAAAATAAAAAATACTCGTTTTTTTTTGGGGTAATGAATTTAAAACTTTTTTTATTATTTTTTTTGGAACATTGACATCCACAACAATTAAAACTTGATTGAAGTGAATTGAGTTAGAATCCAAAAAAAATTGAAGTCTACTTAAAATATTATTGCCTATAATAATAGAATATTTTTGATTATTGTTTTTTATCTGAAGTTTAGTTAGGCTCATAAATTTTTATAATCTTTTTTACTATTTCAGTTTTTGTAAGTTTATCACAGTTTATTATGAATTGTGCTTTTGAGTATATTTTTGAACGTTTTTTTATTAACTTTTTTATCTCTTGTTCTGTTGAATTGAATGCTAAGGGTCTTTTTTTACTATCTTTAATTCTTTTTAATAAAATTAATTCATTCAATTCTAGCCAAAAAGAAAGATGATTAGTTTGAATTTCTTTTCTAATTTTCTCATTAATGAAACCACCACCACCTAAAGAAACAACACTACCAATCGTTTTTAAAGCTTTAAGAGTAATTTTTTCTTCTAAATTTCTGAAGTAAAATTCGCCCCTTTCCTTAAATATATCTGAGATACTCATTTTAGCATCATCTTCAATTAAATTGTCTATATCGATAAATTTAAGGTTTAATTTTTTTGAAACTAAATTACCAATAGAAGATTTCCCACACCCCATCATGCCTAAAAAAACGAGGTTTTTATTTAAATTCATAAGCTTTCTTTATTGAAAAAACACAAATATGTCTTAATTTGAAATTAATAGAGAATATATGCAATTTTCAAAAAACACAAGCATTGGTGGTAACAAGAGTTTTTTAAATCTTTTAATTAAAAGCATAATAATTTTATTAATCATTATTGGTGTCGTTGTGTTGCTGGGTAAAATTGATTTTCCATCACCTAATAACAAAATTGAAAAAATTATCCAAAATGAAAAACTTAAAATTGTTAAATAAAAAATATTTAACAATTATATTATTATTTTTAATTTTTGGATATGCTGCTCAATCTGCAGAGCCAGTCGATATTTGGAATACAGAAGATAACGTAACAACAAAAAAAAGTGGTAAATCTAAGGAATCTATAAAGAAAATAATTTCACAAAATACTGTTTATAAGATGCAATCTAAAAAAACAGATCAATTAAACATAGAAGAAGATCAAACATTATTGTCAAAAGAAATTGAAATTATAGGTCTTTATGATCCGGCTAAAAATGGACTTAATATTAATATGTGGATCAAATCAGATGGGTACAAAATACTGGGTTTGATAGAAAATATTGATAAGATGAATCTTTCAAAAGATGCTTCTGAAATTTTGGATATTCTACTATTAACCAACTCTTATTATCCAGAAAAAAATATTTCCAAAAAGCAGTTTCTTGAAATAAAATCTAATTGGTTGATAAAAAATTCTAACCTTCAGTTAATCGAAAATTATTTATTAAATAATCAAATAATAAATAGTAATCTAAAATTAACAAAGTACTTAGTTGATTATTATCTTTCTAGATCAAATACTGAAAAAGCATGTGAAATATTTGCTAAGATTAAAGAGCCAATTGAAGATGAATACTTATCAATGTTTAAAATCTACTGTCTAGTTAATAATAATAAATTTGAAGAAGCACAGCTACTTATAGATTTAAAAAAAGAACTAGGTTTTCAAAATAAGTTTTATGAAAGTAAAATTAACTATTTAATGGGCTACACTAACAAGCCTGATATATCAATATCTGAAAGCTCAATTCTAGATTTTCACTTATCACATCGAACAAATCCTGAGTTTAAATTTGAGCCTAAAAGCTCTACTTCAAAAAAAATATGGAAATATTTATCAACATCTAATTTATTGTATAAAGCTCAAGATGTTGAGCTCACTGATTTTGTTAAGATATCAACTATTGAAAAAGCAACACATGAAAAAAATTATACAGAAAAAGAATTATACGACCTTTATAAGAGATTTCAGTTTAATATTAATCAACTTTTGAATATTAAGGAATCATCAAAAGTATTACCTGTTATAGAAGCCAGGGCTTTAATTTATCAGGGAATTCTCATTACTTCTGAACCCAAAAAAAAACTTGAATTAATAAATGCTTTAAAAAACTCATTTAAAAATGATGGTATAGAAAATGCATTTAATCAAGAATTAAGAAATTTTTTAAAGAAAATTAGTAAAGAAGAAGTTCCCTCAAATTTCACAACTTTTTATGAAAAGTACATCGATGAAGATAAAGTTGACCTAACTAATATTAAAATAAATAATAAAATTCTTCATCAGTCCAAACTAATTAATTATTTTAAAAGTGAAAATTCACCTAAAAATATTACCAAAGATTTAAACGACTTTTTAAAGAAAATAAAAAAAGATAAAAAATATTTTTTTTCAAAAAAAGACATAATTTTAGTTGAGGCATTAAAGTCTGATGGTGTTGTAATTTCAGATAAGTATGATGAGCTTTACAAAATAAATGATTCAGAGATGCCTTTAGATATTCAAATTTTAATAGATAATGCTGAAATGGGCGTTGCCATGTTGAGAATAGTTGAGGTTATAGGTCAAGATGAATTAATAGATATTGATGATGATACAATATATTTTATCATTAATACACTGAATCAACTTAATATTGATCCAATAAGAAACAAAATTTTACTTAAAATTCTTCCTTTAAAAGTTTAAAATTTATAATAAAATAATTATTAATTATGTCAGTTAAAAAAATTTTAATAGAACCAAATAGATTATTACGTCAAGTGTCAAAGGTGGTTGAAAAAGTTGGAAATGAGGAGAGGGTGCTGATGGACGATATGCTTGATACTATGTATGATGCCCCTGGAATTGGTCTTGCGGCCATTCAGATTGGTGTACCCAAAAGAATTATAGTTATGGATATTAGTAGAGATGAAAATATAAAAGAACCAAGGTATTTTGTTAATCCTATTATTAAAAAAAAAAATAAAGAAAAAGTAAAATATGAAGAAGGATGTTTATCGGTACCAGATCAATTTGCAGAAATAGAAAGACCTAACACATGTGAAGTAGAATATTTAGACTATGATGGAAAAAAACAGCTATTGAAAGCAGAAGGGTTATTAGCAACTTGTATTCAACATGAAATGGATCATCTAGAAGGAATTTTGTTTATTGATTATTTATCAAAATTAAAGAAATCGATGATTATAAAAAAACTTTCTAAAATTAGAGTTAATAGAGAAATTTTTTAGAAAATGTTAAAAAAAATTGTCTTTATGGGCACACCATTCTTTGCTGTGCCGATATTAAAATCATTGTATCAAAATGGTTACTCGGTATCAGTAGTATATACACAACCACCTCAAAAATCACAAAGAGGACAAAAGATTAACAAATCACCTATTCAAGGAATTTCTGAAACCCTCAAACTAGAATACAGAACACCAATTTCATTAAAAAATAATAAGGATGAATATAATTACTTAAAAGAGTTAGATGCAGATATAGCAATTGTAGTTGCTTACGGACAAATTATTCCAAAAGAATATTTAAGTTTAGTAAAAAAAGGTTTTATCAATATTCATGCCTCACTTCTTCCGAAGTGGAGAGGTGCAGCGCCCATTCAAAGATCAATTATGAATTTAGAAAAAGAAACAGGCATTAGCATTATGAAGATAGAAGAAAAATTAGACACAGGACCCATTTGTAACTCCTATAAAATAGAAATTATGGCTGATGATAATTCAGAAACAATATCTGAAAAACTTTCAGCATTAGCAGCAGAAAAAATATTAGATAATATTGATGAGATCTTAGAGGATAAAACAGAGTTTAAAAAACAAAATCATAATCAAGCAAGCTATGCAGCTAAAATTGAGAAAATAGAAGGTCAAATAGAATGGGGCGAAACTGCGGAAAATATTATTGGTAAAATAAATGGATTATATCCAAGTCCTAGTGCTTTTTTTACTTACAATGGAGAAAGATACAAAATTTTAAAAGCAATTTTAGCTCATGGCAGAGGTGAAATTGGAGAGGTATTAGATAACTATTTAGAGATTAGTTGTGGCAATAAAAATTCAATTAAAGTTCTAGAAATTCAAAGACAAGGAAAAAGACCACAAAACATCGGTGAATTCATGTTTGGATCACAGATTAAAAAAGGCTCAAACTTGAGCAATGCATAGATATCAAATTTTAATTGAATATGTTGGAACCAATTTTATTGGTTGGCAAATTCAATCTAAGGGAAAATCAATTCAAAAATTAATTCAAACAAAACTATCTAAACTTTTAAAAGAAAAAGTATTATTGATTGGATCTGGCAGAACTGATGCAGGAGTTCATGCAATTGAACAATCAGCACACTTTGATTGTAAAAAAGAAATTCAAAATTTAGATAAATTTTTAAAATCAATAAATCACTTTGTAAACAATATGCATGTTTCAATTATAAATATAAAAAAAAGAAATATAAATTTTCATGCAAGGTTTTCTGCAAAACAAAGAATTTATAAGTATGTAATTTTTAATCGATTGAGCAAACCTTCTATAGAAAAAGAAAGGGGGTGGCATATAATTAAAGTACTAGATGTTTCATTAATGAAAAAAGGTGCAAAAAAACTTTTAGGTACTAAAAATTTTTCTACATTTAGATCTTCAAGTTGTAATGCTAAAAGTCCAATTAGAACCATGAAATCAATTAAGATAAAATCAATTAACGGAAGAATTGAAATAGAATTTAAATCTCAATCATTTTTACAACAACAAGTTAGATCAATGGTTGGTTGCTTAAAATACCTAGCTGAAAAAAAATGGGATTTAAAAAAATTTGATTCTATTTTTAAATCAAAAAAAAGAATACTTTGTGCCCCTCCTGCACCAGCTGAAGGGCTGTTTTTAGAGAAAATTATTTATTAAGTTTTTGTTGTCCAATACTGAATTTTTTGTTAATTCTCCATCTTGATTCAGCTCGAACAATGTAGCCACAACAGTTTTTAGAACGGCATTTACATGGGAACTGTTTATAGTCTTCATCATAACCAAATCCATAATCAGCAGTTATTTCTTCACTTTTTTTAATGTCTTTTATAGCAATCAACCATAATTTTAAGCCAGTTCCATTATAGTCACAGTTATTAGAGCAAGAGTGATTTATTAAACGTGCAGGGTTCCATGACACATCTCCATCCATGTCATATTTCTTATTTAAATTAAATAGGTAAATAGGTTTTGCGTTATCAAATCTCTCAGTCGCTTCTGTTTGTTTTTTAGTAATAATTTTTCCAACATAATCAATAATTCTAGTACCTTCTTTAATATTTCTTGTAGCATAAAGGCCACGCCCTTTTTTATCGATGTCAGATTTTTGAATTTTATAAAGTTTCATTGTGAGTTCTTTAATGTCTATTGAGAAATTATCAATCAAATTCTAGTAAGGCTTTAACATGCATCTCAGTACTCTCTTGAAGGGCTAAGAGATCGTAGCCACCCTCTAGGATAGAGACCACTTTTCCATTACAATATAATTTAGATAACCCTAAGGTTCTTTTAGTGATTTCATAAAAGTCTTTACTCTCTAGTTGAAATTGAGCTAATGGATCATCTTTGTGAGCATCAAAACCTGCAGAAAGCAGTATAAACTCAGGTTTAAATTCATCTATTTTTTTCAAAACATATTCATATGCATTTAAATATTCTTCCGAGGTTGTGCCAGCTGGTAGTGGAATATTGAATATATTATTATATTTACCTTTTTCTTGTTCTGTACCAGACCCAGGGTAGAAGGGATACTGATGAGTTGAAATATATAAAATTTTCTCATTATCATAGAAAATGTCTTGAGTTCCATTTCCATGATGAACATCAAAATCAATAATTGCAATTTTATTAAGTTTATATTTATCTATTAAGTAATTAGCTCCAACAGCTACATTGTTATAAATACAAAAACCCATAGCTTTATTTTTTTCTGCATGGTGTCCTGGAGGTCTGACAGCACAAAAAGCATTTTTAAATTCATTATTTTGAACACCATCAATAGCTGTAATTATTGATCCTACAGCGTCTGAAGTAGCCTCCTTACTTCCTGGAGAGACAATTGTATCTCCATCTAAAAAAGACAAGCCTTTCTTTGGAAAAGACCTTTCTACAAAACTTATATAATCAGAATTGTGAGTTATTTCTAAAAGTGACCTGTTAAATTTTGAAGGTTTTTTCCAAACTAAGTTCTTATTGTCTAACTTTTTAAAATTATCAATAACTGCTGAAACTCTATCAATTTTTTCTGGATGTCCATCGCCAGTATTGTGATTTTGATAAGTATCAGAGGTTATTAAACCAGTTTTCATTCAAAATAATTTTCCAAGATACTAGAATATATTTTAGTTAACTTTTTTAAATCTGAAATAGATACCGCTTCATCTACTTTATGCATTGTTTTGCCCACTAAACCAAATTCTAAACATGGAGCAATTTTTCTAATAAATCTAGCGTCTGAAGTCCCACCTGTAGTGGATAGCTGAGGTTTAATTTTTGTAATTTTTTTTATAACATCTTGAATCATATAGGTAGTTTTATTGGGCTTGGTTAAAAAAGCTTCACCAGAAACACGATATTCTATTTTAAAATTAGACTTATTTTTTTTAGTAATATTTTTAAAAATTTTATTTAATCTATTTTTCAAGCTAGAAGAGGAGTGTTTATTGTTAAATCTTATGTTAAATGTAGCCCTTGCAACACCTGGGATAACATTATCAGCAGTATTATTGATATTAATTTTAGTTACTTCTAAGTTTGTTGGCTGAAAATCTTTTGTTCCTTCATCAAATTTTATTCCTTTTATTTCATTTAATATTTTAATCATTGAGGTTGAAGGATTATTAGCACGATGAGGATACGCTACGTGGCCTTGATTTCCAATTATAGTTAACTCTCCATTAATACTTCCTCTTCTACCAATCTTAATCATTTCACCAAGCTTATTAGGATTAGTAGGCTCTCCAACCAAACAAAAATCTATTTTTTCCTTTTTCTTTTTTAAGTAATCAACTACTTTTTTAGTGCCATTAATTGCAACACCCTCCTCATCACCTGTAATCAATAAACTGATAGAACCTTTAAATTTCTTATTATTCGCTACAAAGTTATTTACTGCAACAACCCAACTTGCTATTGCACTTTTCATGTCATTTGCACCTCTTCCAATTAGGTGGTTTTTTTTAATAGCAGGACTAAATGGTTTTATAGTCCAAT
>Ga0308004_10001112_pt1 | contig 11935 bp, 9 predicted proteins | sample Neamet38_FD_203156 | JGI IMG/M metagenome (GOLD analysis project Ga0308004, IMG submission 203156) | Marine microbial communities from water near the shore, Antarctic Ocean - #38 | ecosystem: Environmental > Aquatic > Marine > Unclassified | place: Southern Ocean | collected 2014-06-06 | reverse complement strand
CAATAGTAGTACCCAAGCGTTTATGCAGCTTCTTAATTTCTGTTCGCATTTCTACACGTAACTTAGCATCTAAGTTAGACAAGGGCTCATCAAACAAAAACACCCGTGGGTTGCGTGCTAACGCCCTTCCCATAGCAACACGCTGGCGCTGTCCACCAGAAAGCGCACTAGGTTTGCGGTCTAACAAGTGTTCAATTTGTAACAGCTGTGAAACGTCAGCCACCGTTTTTTCTATTTCAGCTTTGGGAACCTTGCGCATCTCTAGGCCAAAGCTAATGTTGCGCGACACACTCATAGTGGGATACAGCGCATAGGATTGGAACACCATAGCAATGTCACGTTCCTTGGGGCTTAAGTCAGTAACATTATTCCCATCGATTAGAATATCGCCACTGGTGACATCCTCTAACCCCGCTATGCTATTCATTAGTGTGGATTTGCCACAACCAGAGGGCCCAACCAAGATCAAAAATTCACCATCTTTAATGTCTAGGTCAATGCCCTTTAGTACTTCTGTATCACCAAATGATTTGGTGAGTTGTTGTATTTTTATGGAACCCATATCGGTTTCTCTTCCTTTGTCTTAATCTTTTTATTAGCCTTTCACGGCACCTGCGGTTAAGCCGCGTACAAAATATTTACCAGCGACTAAATACACTACCAAGGTGGGTAACGCAGCAATCACAGCAGCAGCCATATCAACGTTATATTCTTTACCACCCATAGTGGTATTAACCAGGTTATTAAGCGCCACAGTAATGGGCTGAGTGCCCGGGCCCGAATAAACCACACCAAACAGAAAGTCGTTCCAAATTTGAGTAAACTGCCAAATCACACTCACCACGATAATAGGTGACGAAAGAGGTAGGAAAACGTGCCTAAATATTGCGAAGAAACCTGCGCCATCTAACCTAGCTGCCCGCACCAGCTCTGTGGGTATGCCCACATAGTAGTTACGGAAGAACAAGGTGGTAAATGCCACGCCATAAATCACATGCACCAGCACCAAGCCCGTTACCGTATTTGCCAAACCTAACCAAGCCAACAACATAGCCATGGGCAATAAAATAACCTGAAACGGAATAAAGCAACCAAACAGTAAGGCACCAAAGAGGAAATTACTGCCCCTAAACTGCCATTGTGATAATACATAACCGTTCAACGCGCCAATAACTGTAGAAATGAGTACCGCAGGCAACACAATGCGCATACTGTTCCAGAAATAGGGGGCAAGGCCATAGCAGTCCCCACCGGTGCAGGCACTGCTCCACGCTTTAGACCATGCACTGGTATTGAGCGCGTCAGGCAGCGCTAAAATATTACCATTGCGAATTTCTTCTATGCCCTTAAATGAGGTGGTAAGCATCACGTACAAGGGCGCAAGGTAAACCAACGCAGCTGCCAATAACAGCGTAACAAAAAGCGCTTTGTAAAGTTTATGAGAAGTCGTTGAGGCCCTCATGATTTTTTACCTCGCAATTCAGAGTAGAGGTAAGGCACTATAATGGCCATCACCCCTGCCAACATGACCATGGCGCTGGCCGCACCGAGGCCCATTTGTGCACGGCTAAAGGCGTGGGTATACATAAAGGTCGCGGGCAAATCAGAGGAATAGCCTGGGCCACCTCCAGTGAGAGACTGCACTAAGTCAAAGCTCTTAATGGCAATGTGGCTCAGAATAACCACCGCACCAAAAAAAACGGGGCGCATAACTGGCAAGATAACATGCCAATAGGTACGGAATGTGGATGCTCCATCCATTTGCGCAGCTTTAATTAAGCTGTCATCTACGCCCCTAAGGCCAGCCAAAAACATGGCCATAACAAATCCACTAGACTGCCAAACAGCCGCGATGACAATGGTATAGATGGCCATGTCTGGGTCCACCAACCAACGGAATTCAAAATCGGTAAACCCTAGGTCACGCACCATTTTTTCAATGCCTAAACCTGGATTAAGAATCCATTTCCATGCTGTGCCTGTAACAATAAAGGACACGGCCATGGGATACAGGTAGATGGTGCGTAAGGCACCATCGTTACGAATATTGCGATCTAATAAAATCGCCAACATGAGGCCTAAAACTAAGGCAATAATAATAAACAGCAGGGTAAATACAAGAAGGTTATCTAGTGCAACATGCCAACGTGGGTTAGCAAATAAACGCCCGTACTGCTCCCAGCCAACAAACTCCCACTGAGGTAACATGCGGCTTTTAGTGAAGGACAGCACCGCAGTCCAGCCAATAAAACCATACATACAAACCAGCATAACAATGGCCGTAGGGGCCATGATTAGTTTGGGTAATTGTTTTTCAAGATAATCGAACATGAGTTAGCTCAATAAGATTTTAGAAAAATGCCATTGCAAAGATTCGTCCCAAACTCTCGTTGCGAGGATCAAGGGGTAACAGCAATCCATAGACCAGAGGCTAGGATTGCTGCACTAACCTTGCAATGACAAGGTCATACACTACGGCATTAAGCTCGTAATGACTATTGGGCTGTGCTTACTTAGCAGCAGCTACTGCTGCTACAAGCTGGGCTACACCTTGGTCTGCACTGTCATCTGAGTTAAAGAATTGAGTTGCTGAGTCATAAATAGCGCCAGAAATTGCTTCTGAAACTGCCATGCCATGGGCAAAACTTGGTACTAGGCTGCCTGAAGCAGAGCTAGCAACAAAAGCGTCCATAGAGTCATGAGCACACGAGTCAAACTCGGTACGTGCCATACCTAAACGTGCTGGGATTGAACCTTTGTTAAGGTTAAATACACGCTGAAAGTCTTCACTTAAAATTTCTTTAGCCATCACTTTTTGAGCTGCAGTACTTTCAGCATCGCTTTGGTTAAAGAAAGCAAATGAGTCCACGTTGAAGGTATATGCACCTGAAGTGCCTGGAGCCGCAACACAAACATAGTCTGTACCTGCGTTCTTACCAGCAACCTTGAATTCACCCTTCGCCCAGTCACCCATGATTTGCATTCCAGCTTCACCATTGATTACCATAGACGTGGCTAAGTTCCAGTCACGGCCAGGAGAGTTGATATCAACAAACTGGCGCAATTTGCCAAAGGTTTCAAATACTTCTTTGGTAGTAGCACTGTTAAGCGCATCCATGTCTGCCTGTACAAAAGCCTTGTTGTAGTAGTCAGCACCGCCAACACCCAATACCACAGCTTCAAACACAGTGGCATCCTGCCAAGCCTGGCCGCCATGGGCTAGAGCAATGAAACCTGCGTCCTTTAGCTTCTGGGCTTGCACCATAAAGTCATCCCACGTCGTTGGGATGGTAGCACCAGCTTTGTTGAATACTTCTGGGTTTGCCCACAACCAGTTAACACGATGCACGTTTACTGGTGCAGCTACATATTCACCTTGATACTTCATTACGTCAGAAACAACTGCTGGCAAAATCTCATCCCAGTTGTTCGCTTTCGCAACGTCATCAATGCTAGATAAGAACCCTAGCTCACCCCATTCTTGGATAGATGGGCCTTTAATCTGGGCTGCTGTAGGCGAGTTACCAGAAATAGCACGAGATTTTAATACCGTCATGGCACTTTCACCACCACCACCAGCAACAGCAAAGTCTACCCAATCAACACCTGATTCAGCTAATTGCTTCTTTAAAAAAGCAACACTAGTGGCTTCACCACCACTGGTCCACCAATGTAATACTTCTACTTCACCTGCTTGAGCACTTGGCGCTATGGCCATCATAGTCGCTAGGGCTAGGCCTGTTAATTTAGTTTTCATGCGATTTCCTCATTAATTTTATTATCCGGCAGTCACACTCCCGTGTATGGCAGTGTATACATGGGAAAGTGTCATAACGTGGAGAAGTGTGACAAAAGGTTACAAAGGGAAATAAACCTCAACCATCAAACCACCACCACGGCGATCTTTAAGTTCTAATTCACCACCATGAAGATTGGCAATACTGCGCGCAATGCCCAAACCAAGCCCCACATGATCACCACTAGGTTTCTCATCGATGCGGTAATAAGGCTCAAACACACGGGCCTTGTCTGCGTCACTTAGCCCTGGGCCAGGGTCTAAAATACGAATCACTGTACCTTCGGGGTTAGCACTGGCAATAATACTTGCGGCTCTTCCATACGCCAGTGCATTGTCTATTAGGTTACTAAATAAGCGTTGCAGGGCCATACTGCGGCCATCGATAACTAATCCTGGCTGGATATCAAGTTCAATGGGCAAACCATATATTTGATTTTGCGCTGCAAGGCGCAGTAACAACTGGCTCAGATCGATACGTTGCGCATTCTCATGGATGGCATCATCTTTCATCATCTGCAAACTGCCCTTAACCATGGTCTCTAAATTTTCTAAATCACCAATTAATGCCTGTTTTTGATCAGTATCTGAAATCATTTCTGCACGCAAGCGGGCGCGAGTAAGAGGCGTTTTAAGGTCATGGGAAATGGCGGCAAAAAGCCGTTCTCGGTCACCAGTAAACTTTTGAATGCGCCCAACCATGGTATTAAAGGCACGAATAGTAGCCACCATTTCGCTAGAGCCTTGTTCCCGCATATGCCGAGGATTACGCCCTCTACCGATAGCTTCTGCCTGCCTAGCTAACAATCGTAAAGGCCTCACTACCCAGCGCACCAACAGCAAGGTAAGCACCAATACGGTAAGCGAGACCAAACTAATGCTCAGCATGCGCTCGCTAGTAAGCCAAGTGACTCCAGTAAGCATTTGCCCTTCCGGGATCACGGCCGCTAGATATATCCACTCATTAGCCACTGGCAGCTGCACCACCGCCACTGGGCTGGCATCACTAGGTTGTATAAGGGCAAAGCGCTTCCATTTGGGTGGCAAATCCACCATTAGGTTAGTGCCAGAAAGTATTTTTAAGTCATCAAAGTCAACAAATTGAATATCTAACCCTTGGGTTTGCCCCAATTGGGCAACAATACTAGTGCTAAGTTGCTGACGCACCAATTGAGAAAAATCTGTCTGGGGGATAGTGCGTAAGGCAATGTGTTGCTGATTGACTGACACAAAAAAGCGAGTGCCTCCCATATCTCGTAATTGATCTAGTACTATATGACGGTATTGGTCCGGCAGCTTTTTAAAAAACTGCACGGTTTGACCAATGCGTGAACCCATGGTCTGTGAGACGTCGATCAAACGGTTGTGTTCAGTGGCTTTTAATTGGGAAACCCATAGCCAAGTACCAAATACTTGAGCGATTAAAATGCCTAAAAATAGCACTATAGTGACTCGGGCCATTACTGAATTAGGAATTAGTTTGTGCCAAAGGCCTGTCAAAAAACTCACGCAAGCACCAACACATAACCCTTGCCACGCACATTCTGGATATTGTCTTGTGCGACCTGATTGAGTTTGTTACGCAAGCGACTAATACTGGTATCTATAGAGCGGTCGAACGGCTGTGCATTGCGTCCATGCAGCACTTGGCATATCGCGTCTCGACTTAGCACCTCACCTTGGTGCTGGTATAAGAGGTTGAGCAAGTCAAACTCTGCGCCCGTTAATGGCAAGTTTTTTCCTGCATAGCTAGCGCAGCGTTTAAGCACGTCTATATGCAAAGCAGAGGCGTTTAGTTCTTGCTTGGGTTGCTGTACGTGCACTCGTCGCAAAAGTGCCTTTATACGGGCTAACAATTCACGAGGATTAAACGGCTTTCCCATATAGTCATCTGCACCTAACTCTAGGCCCAAAATACGATCTAGGTCATCGCTAGCTGCAGTGAGCATAATAACCGGCAAGTTAGAGGTCTGGCGCAAGTTGCGGCATACATCTAGCCCGTCCATACCCGGCAGACCAATATCCAAAACAGCTAAGTCAAACTGAACCATCTGTGCTTTTAAGAAAGCCTCACCATCAGCAAAAGTGACCACTTCAAAACCCTGTTGGCTTAGGTATTGGCTTAGTAGCTGGCGAATTTCTAAATCATCGTCAATAAGAGCGAGGGTTTGCATAGTCAGATATAGTCAATCATTGTTATCAGAAACGTCAGATCAAGAACGCTATTACTAGCATTATCATGATAATACCAGCAATAGGCAAACTTTTGCTTGTTGTGTGACTGCTTAAGGCACAAGGACAGGTGTACAGAAATAATAGAGGCTCCTATGAATGGGCGGTTCCCTCTTACATAGGAGTCTGTGTTATTGGTATAGCCTTAATTGAAGGATAAACGTTTCACGACGGTTGATATGTTGAACCCTTAGTGTGCGCCTACTCTACGGACTGAAGCTCGTTACTTGTGATAAAAAACCCCTGTATCGCCTCAGTGATTTTCTGCAGAGCAGCATCATCAATTTGCATGTGCAAAACAATACGCGCATTTTCCCCAATAGCAGTAATGGCGATACCCCGCTGGGCAAGATAACTGGCTAAGGCTGGCATTTGTAGCGATTGCAAAAACAACATATTGGTTTGTACTCGAGCTCGGTTAAAGTGCAACCCTTGCACACCCTCAAGTGCTATGGCCAGCTCTTGTGTGCGCCTGTGGTCCTGCGCTAACCGTTCTACATTGTGCTGTAAGGCATGCCTTCCTGCTGCAGCAATAATGCCTGCTTGCCGCATGCCACCACCTAACATTTTACGCAGCCTGCGTGCCCTTTCAATAACGCTGCTTGGGCCCACTAACACTGAACCCAAGGGCACCCCTAAACCTTTAGACAAGCACAAGGACACTGTATCAATAGATTTAACAAGCCGAGATGGTGGCAAGTTTTGGGCTACCGCAGCATTAAGTAATCTGGCGCCATCCATGTGTGTAGCAAGCCCATGAGATTTGGCACAATCAACCAACGCATCAATATGGCTTTGTTCTTGAATGCAGCCTCCCACAGTGTTTTCTAAACACAGTAACCGGGTTATTGGGCAATGGTAGTCGTTTGGCTTTATTGCAGCATTTACCTGTTCAAGGTTAAAACGCCCAAACTCATCTGTTTGTAACGCGTGCATGGCTACACTGCCCAACACTGCTGCACCTGCCGCTTCATCACAACTAATATGGTATTTATCACCTACCAATACCTCTTCGCCTCGCTGGCAATGAGCTAGCACACTAGTTAAGTTACTCATGGTGCCACTGGGTAAAAACAGGCCTGCTTGTTTACCTAATAATTCAGCAGTTTCGTGCTCGAGGGCATTAACATTGGGGTCATCACCATAAACATCATCTCCTACTTGTGCACCCGCCATAACTTCGCGCATGGTTTGGTCAGGCTGGGTCACAGTATCACTGCGCAGGTCAATCGTTATTGGGTTATTAATAATGCTTCGTGTGTCTGCTGATGGGTAGTGTGATGCCATGGTTTAAGTCTCTAGTTATAATAGGCTTGCGTCGCCAACTTGATGCCCAGCATAAGGCAGTGCTGCAACAATATGTACTCGGGAGTCTTCACCCCCATTTAAAGCCGTATGATAACCGCGAGTGTCAGTGAAATAAACCGAGCCATCGGCAGGCAAATGAGTGCAATGATGATTGACGATAAATAAAGACCCTGGGTTTGAAATAATAGGGATGTGTAAGCGCGGTTCTGGGTCTCGATGCCAAGAGTTGCAGTTATAAGGGTCTTTGCCTAACACTCGCATACGACCAATGGGAAAACGAGCGATGAGCTGTTCATACACTTGCGCTAAGTAGGTGTCTGCAAATAGTGGGTTAAACTCACTGTAAGCTGACTCATCGACCATTATGTCTCGGGGAACTTCAGTATAGCTGTCATCCACTCTAGTCCAAAAACGTCCACAGTTATCCTCTGGAGTGGGGTGCTCTGCACCTGGGCGCCGTGTAAGCGCCATGACATGAAAACCTGAGCCTATGTCTTCAAGTTGATCTTGCAGGTCATAGTAGCACTGACGCAACTTGTCGATATCAAACTTTAGCTGCAGCTTCTGAATACCCGGGCCAGCCTTAAAATTTGCAACAGACTCAGTGTTATACTCACTTTTAAGCCAAGTTTGCATTTGCTTCGCATCTATTTCAGTAGCGAGATGGGGGGACATAAAAACTCCTAAAACTGCCTATTTAGGCGATGCTAATCTATTTCGATCGGTTCTAGCGTGGGTTCAGCACTGCCTAGCTCTTCCTTGCGCTTAGCAACATAACACTCTAGCGCTTCTCGCTTAGCTAAATCAATGTTTGGCGGTTCGAATTCAGCTAAAATTTTCTGCCAAATCTCTGTGGCCCGCATAGTAGCATCTTTAGACCCAGCCTCAACCCAACTCTCGTGATTTTTCCAGTCACTCAAAAAGGGTTGGTAAAACGCGTTTTGATAACGCTCCATGGTGTGACTAGAACCAAAGAAATGCCCTCCAGGCCCCACTTCGTCCATCGCCTCAATACCAATTTCAATGCGATCGATTTTCAGGGGTCGTAACATTGCTGCCATATGCTGCAGCATCTCACAATCCATAATAATTTTTTCGAATGACGCGACTAAACCACCCTCTAACCAACCAGCAGCATGGTAGATTAAATTTCCGTGCCCCATTACAGAACCCCATAAAGCCATTTGGGTTTCATATACCGCCTGGCCATCCACCGCATTAGAGGCATTGCAGGCACTCGTGCGATACGGCAAATTATATCGCCGTGCCATTTGTCCACTGGCCATGTTGGCCAGGCAATTTTCTGGCGTACCAAACGCTGGGGCTCCAGAGCGCATATCAACGTTTGAGGTAAAGCCACCGTAAACAACTGGAGCGCCAGCTTTAGTTAACTGCACCAAAGCAATACCCAACAACGCCTCAGCATTTTGTTGCGCTAAGGCACCCGCCATGGTGGTCGGTGTCATCGCCCCCATGAGGGTAAACGGAGTTACCGTGACGGCCTGGCCCATCTTTGCCATCTGCATGGCACCATAAGCCATACTGTCATCTAATTTTCGTGGCGAATTGATGTTAATGTTAGTCATAGTCGCCGGGGTTAAAGCCAGTTCTTCTAGGCTCATTCCATTAGCGATGGCGTTCATTGCTACTGCGTCTTTTACACGACCTGCACCAATGCCTTGGGCAAAAAAAACTTTATCAGCAAGGGTTAGGTTGGCGAAAGTGGTGTCTAAGTGCCGAGTATTAGGGGGTAAATCTGTGGGTGCCACAGCCTGATTACCAAAAAAATCAATGACGTTAAAGTACTGTCCAAAGCGGATCATGTGCTCATAATCTGCAAAGTTACCCAGGCGGCGACCATTCACGCAGTCGTGCACGTTTGGAGGGCCCGAAGTCAAGCCAAAATGGATCACGTTGGACCCAATTTCTAGGGCATTGCTTGGGTTGCGTGGAGTTAGAGTGAATTGCGCAGGCGCTTTGCTAATGCACTCCATTACCAGTGCTCTATCCATCCGCACCACTCCACTATCATCGACGTCTGCCCCTGCCTGCTTGAACAAATTCAATGCGTCTTGGCCCATCACTTCTACACCCAACTGCTCAAGTATGTCCATGGAGGCTTCGTGAATGAGTTCAACCTGTTCTGGTTCCAAGGCCGCGATAGGCGCAAACCGATTACGTTTTACCTGCCGTTCGAGCTGAGGAATAGCAAATGGATTGATTGTTTCTTGTTTGAGTCTTCGGCGGCGACCTGAAGTTCGGCTCATTTATTTCACCTGAGGCTTAATACATAGCCTCTTAGTAACGGGTTTATGGCCTATACGATAGCATTCAAATGATTAAAAAAAGATACTAAATCGACAATAAGCGGACTTAAAAATTGCATAACAGCATTTTACTCGATACCCTATCCTCTTGAACGGAGTCACTATGCGACCAAATCACACTAGTAATCCAACCCAGATTGGGTTTTTTCTTATCCCACAGTTTTCCATGCTGTCTATGTCAGCTGCCGTTGAACCATTGAGAATTGCTAACCGGCTTAGCCAGCGTATTTTGTATAAGTGGTCATTTTATAGCCAAGACTACTTACCTGTTCGAGCAAGCAACGACATTGAGGTTGCTGCAACACGAGACATGGCAGACACAGTGGGTTTAGATGCCCTAATTGTTGTGTCCGGCATAGAAGTAAAAGACCATGATGACCCAACTCTGAGCAAATGGTTAAGGCGCTTATCACGCCAGTCTATCACCTTAGGTTCTACGTCCACTGGGAGTTTGTTGCTGGCCCGCGCCAAATTACTAAACCAAAGTCCCTGCACTATCCACTGGGAAAACATTGATAGTTTTAAGGAAGAGTTCCCCTTGTTAAATATTACTGGTGAACTGTATGAGATGGATACCCACTTCATGACTTGCTCAGGCGGTTTGTCAGGGCTCGATATGATGCTCCAGCTCATTACCCAGCAACATGGCTTGCAACTGGCAAAGGATGTGGCAGAGCAATGCATTCACCCTAGTATCCGCGATGCTCATACGCACCAGCGTATGGCTACCCAAACTAGGCTAAGTATTCACCACCCAGCGCTAATTAAAGCGATCGAGTTAATGCAGAGCTGCACCGAAGATCCTATGTCGCAAGCCCAGATCGCCAGTCAATCAGGCCTATCTTCACGGCAAATGGAACGCCTATTTAAACACCACTTTGGCCTAAGGCCTGCGCAGTATTACCTAGATTTAAGGCTCAATAAGGCCCGACTACTGTTACAACAAACTAGCCTTTCTACCTTTGCTATTGCCACCGCCTGCGGCTTTAATTCAACGTCGTATTTGGCAAAACGCTATCGCACAAAATTTTTGATAACGCCACGACAAGAGCGCACAAGAGACTCATTACCCGCGTCTACTTCACACGGCTGAAAATCTCAGCTTTAGTAAAAACTTAATTATTGAATATGCCACTAAAGCAGAGATAATGCTGTTAATTCCACTTATTGTCGGTTTAGTCTTTTTTTGGTCGTCTTTTAAATGCTACTGTGTTGTTAAAACCTCGTTACTTAGAAGCTATATATGGGGCCTCAGGTAAAGTTAGCTAGTGATAGCACCCTGCCATAAATGCGTATCTAGCTAGGTAGGACATTTGACAAGGGTGCAAATGATCTGTAGAACTTAAGGTGTCTTATAGAGACCTAGAGAAGACATGAGCGTTAAAGAATAACTGAAGCAGACGGCTTTGAGCCATCCGCGGTCAGCTTTAGCTTGTCCAGACTTAGACTCAAAAACCAAACCTTGCCGTCCATAAAAATAACAACTGGAGAGTATAGAATGACGAAGCCCACTGATGTTAATACAGCAACGCATCCTGTCGTTGACATGTATAAAAATGAATATTTACAAGGCCAGCTTTCGCGTCGAGAATTCTTTGTGCGTGCCTCTGCCTTGGGTGCCAGCACAATTGCGGCTTACAGCATGATTGGTTTGGTCGCCCCAATGGCCATGGCCGGCACCCCTAAAATGGGCGGCACCTTGCGTTATCAAACGGAAGTGCGTGCCATGAAAGACCCACGTACCTATGACTGGTCCCAAATAGCCAACTTCAGCCGTGGCTGGTTAGAATACCTAGTGCGCATTAACACGGATGGCACTATGGACGGCCAATTACTCGAAAGTTGGTCAGCCAACAACGATGCCACTGTCTTCACACTTAACGTGCGCAAGGGCGTAACCTGGAATAATGGTGATGCCTTCACTGCCGATGACGTGGCTCGCAATATGACTGGTTGGTGTGACAAGAGCGTGGAAGGTAATTCCATGGCGGGTCGTATGAATTCCTTACTAGATGCGGATACCGGCAAAGCACGAGCAGGTGCCATTGAAGTAGTCGATAGCCATACCGTGCAGCTCAATCTTTTGGCTCCAGATATTTCTATTATTCCAGGCATGACTGACTACCCTGCAGCTATTGTCCATTCAAGCCATGACAGTGACAATATGATAGGTAATGCCATCGGTACTGGCCCTTACCTTCCTGAAAGTCTCGAGGTGGGTGTTAAGGCCGTGTTGGTGCGCAATGAGTCCCATTCATGGTGGGGCGAAGGG
>Ga0308004_10001105_pt1 | contig 11984 bp, 13 predicted proteins | sample Neamet38_FD_203156 | JGI IMG/M metagenome (GOLD analysis project Ga0308004, IMG submission 203156) | Marine microbial communities from water near the shore, Antarctic Ocean - #38 | ecosystem: Environmental > Aquatic > Marine > Unclassified | place: Southern Ocean | collected 2014-06-06 | reverse complement strand
ATAATAAATGACCGAAAATAGTAGTAAATTGTTTAAATCATTTATTAAAGATATAATTGTGGTGTTTCCAGAATATGAAAAAAGATTAAATAAATATTACAATACCACACTTACATCAGATAATACGGAAGATCCTAAATTGAAAGAATTTTTAGAAAATGTAGAAGAAATCAGTTCTCAAATTATTAATAAAGAGATATCTGTTTTTGAGGATGACCCTATCCTTCTACAGAATGTATCCTTTAAAGTACTCTGGAATTCAAATGGTATGTCGGATCAATCAAAAAATAGTATTTGGAAGTATCTACAGACATTTTGTGTAATTAATATTCAAAGTTCTTCTGAACAAGATAAAATAGACGATGTAATTAAAAAAATAGAATCAAATGAAAAAGTCAAAGATAAAGAGACGTTAAAGAATATGAAGAAACTACAGAAATTAAATGAAAATTTTGATATCAAAGAACTAGAATCACTGATTCAAGGAAATAATCCCTCTGGAAATGGTGATATGAAAGAGATTGATCAAATGTTTGAAAACACAAGTATAGGGAAAATAGCCAAAGAAATTACCGAAGAGTTAGATATTGAAAATATTTTGAATAATGGGGGCGGGATTCAAGATCTATTGAGTGGTGGAAACATTGCGAATATTATGCAAACAATTAGTAGTAAAATGAGTGATAACAAAGACATGGGTGATTCAAATGACTTAATGAAAGAAGCAACCAATATTTGTAGTTCAATGCAGGGAAATCCATTATTTTCCTCCTTATTGGGTATGCAAGGTGGAGGGGTGATGGAAACAATGATGAAGGAAGGTATGGATTCAATGATGAATGCGGGAACTGAAAAACCCAAAGCAACGGAACAAGTCCGCAATGTATCTATTAAAGACACATCTCATGATCCAAATAAGACTAAATCACGACTTCAAAAAAAATTAAAAGAAAAACAACAAATGACAGTTGACAAAAAAGAATAGAATAATAATATAATGGTATAATATATGACACCTTTGTGGAGTGAAAAATATTCAATCTTATATGAAAAAAAATATTTATTTGAAATTATTCCGAATAAACAATTTGATTTTAATCGCAAGTTAAATAGTATCCTCCGATTATCTATTTATTATTCAGTAATTGTTTTCATGTTAGATAATAAAAAAACAAATATGTTTTATATTCCATTTATAGTTGCTATCATAACATACGTATTAAGCCGCAAATACAGCGAAACATTTAGAAATATCAATGGAGTTGAATTAATGAATGAGGGCGGTAAAGAAACAAACGAAGAATTAATTAACAATTTAGACGGAACATGTAAGACGCCTACAAAAGATAATCCTTTTATGAACCCCGAAATATATGATTATAACTCCAACAACATGCAAGAACCAGCGTGTACATCATATAATAACAAAGGCCTACAGAACTCAACAAATAATCTATTCAATGAATCACTTATCCGCGATGTGAATGATTTATTTGGAAAGAATAATTCGCAGAGACAATTTTATACTGTTCCGGGAAATTCTATTCCAAATGACAGAGGGACATTTCAAAATTGGTTATATGCCACACCAAAAACATGTAAGGAAGGTAATGGATTACAGTGTGCCGCGAATATGTATGGTGTAAATAAAGGACCTCTCGGGGATTAATTTGATGATTGTTTTCATAATATCTTTTCATAACATCATTTTCTTTTTTTTTAATTTATAAGAATAAATAAAAATATATTATCATTATATAAATGGCAGAAATAGTTAATTCTAGTGGGTACCATGGTGGTTTTTCTTCCGATATACAAGGGACACAAATACAAAAGTGTTCTGATAGTTTAAGTGATATTGTTTTTTCACTTGAACAAAAAGGATCTTTGAAATCCGATCCAGCAGTAGTTAATTTAGAAATACAGCAAGCGATTGGCCCGGGAAATTATCATTTGGATAATATGTATGGATGCGATTGTAATTTGGAAACTGCACGCAACGTACAATTAAGTCAACCGAACGTCAATTTTAGTGGTGGAAAAGGATGGATGGGTGAAAATGGTTGTTTAATAGATGGTGATTCCGTTCTACGAATTGGAAAAGAAGGAAGTGACAAATTAACAAATAAAAATTATATTCACCAATTACCAAATTTATTAAATCAGGGATTTTTTGGAAAAGGAGAATACGATGTTGACGCTGAATCACTTATTTATAACGCCGACCTTACAACTGAACAACGTCCATGTAATCCCTTATCAGGATCAACAACTCTTCCATATTCCATCACACCAATGATTTCTAAATTAGAAAAAGAAGTCCAAGAAACCAAAAATATAATTCCCGAAGACTCCATGGATGTGTGGGTCAGAGGTGGCCTACCAACTCGTCAAATTGTGCGTAATCTTGATTACATGCGGAGAATACAAGAAAAAAAATAAAATATAGTATAAAATATAGTATCAATGACAGATTTCGCAGAATTAAATCAAAAACTTGAAGAAGAAGCGACAATTCAATCACTTGGACCGGGTCACTATTTCCGTAACACGGTTAAAACTGAAGGGGAACCCGTCTACCCATGGGCCCCAACTGTCCGCATGCAAAAAATCGGAGGTTCTTTACTAGCGGATTCAAATATTGTTGACGTTGATTCTGAATTAATGGGGTTAAACAGGGTTCTTTCAAAAAATCCAAAAGAACATTATAAACCCTCTGAAGAGAAAATTATTAAGTATTTGAATTTGGAAGATGGATTTTTTCATCAACAAAGCACATTATTGAATGATCCACCCCATCTATTAAGGGGTCAAACTAAAAATAGATGGGATAATGTATTTAAAAACCCTCAAGAAAATATAATAGAACAATTTGACCGTTTAGGAGAAAATACATACCTTGGATTAATGGATACAACCGAAGAATGTGAAACACAGAATCTAACTAATTAACTTAAAATTTGAATTTTATAATCTCCTTTTTTTTTTAAAGCTAAAAAATGTTCTTTTACCTTGAATGGAATGATAAAAGACCAAAGAGTATTGAATTACTCGTAGAAAAACCCACCAAACTAACTTTTGAAAGTGTATTTATAGTGAAAATTCAAAAAGCATGCATCGTTTATTAAGGATTAAAGACTAATTAAAGAGTAATACTAATATTATGGATCGTAATTATCTAACTGATACAGTTTTTTTAATGAACAATAAACTATATTATGAAGAAAAAGAAAAATCAGACCTTGTCAAAAATCATAATTGGCATCACCTATTAAAAGAGTATGGCTGGGAAAAACTCAATAAGCAATGGATCAAGAAATTAAATTGTTATCTTGAGAAACAAAGTAATAACTCCTTATATGCGTGTTTGGATTGCGGTGGAGAAGGAGATTGTTTATTCCATTGTATTAGTTATGCCCTTGATAATACAGGGGGATATGATTATAAGGTATTACGGGCGGAGATATCCGAATCTCTAACATACGAAAGATATCAAGAGGTAATTGAATTATACCAGATTATTCACGCGGTGGATGACTTTGACGGAGAATGGGACCCGTCAACGATGACATTTGGAGGTTTTAAAAAAATATTAAATGAAGGGGGTGATCATTTTTGGGGTGACTTTTTAATTCTAAACTTACTCAAGGAGTATTTAAATTTAAATATTATTATTTTGAATAGTAATGAAATAACGAGTGAATACTATCATTACCCCTTGTTTTATGAATATGATAGTTCAATCAATACGATTATTATTTTATATGAAAATGAAATGCATTTTAAATTGGTAGGGCATTTCCATGAGAATAAAATGAATGTTTTATTTACACATCAAATCGTACCCGATGAGATTTTAAAATTAATAAACTATTTACGATAAATAATAAATAATATTATATAATATAAGTATTAAAATGGAGGTTGCGATTCTAGGTGGCCTCGTTGGATTAGGATATTTATTTAATGAAAATAATGAAAATAACAATCCAGTAAATACGACTGTTAAAACTAAAGCACCCGTACCAAATGGTAATAATATATACAATTCTGAACACTATAATACAGTTGATACGGAGATACGTCAATTGGCGGCTGATAATTTTGAAGAATCACAGCAAAAGAGACCAACGATTATTAATCATCAAAAATTAGATCGGATTGGTTCTGATTTATACAATCCACCATTGAGTGATAATGACACTGAATTAGAGGAGTTAAAAGAAAACTTTCAAAACCATATCTTTAGCAATGCGAGTGGTTCATTTATTTCAAGCGACAATTTTTCACAGAATGATCAAGGGATTGGAATGGCTCCTTATTTCAGTGGTACCGCTCCAACAAATGAAGGATTGGAAAATACCCGATCATTATCAGCCCATCAAGGTGGTAATGATGCCGAGTTCCATCAGACAAAGAATGAATCCACGAATTTGTTTCAATTGGAAAAACAACAGATATACGGGAATACCTTTGGGGAGGGTATGGGGGATGTTACCCGTTACGATACTGGTATTTTGAAGACCAGTCAACTACCTTTTACCCAAGAAAGAGTGTCACATATAGATGTGAAAGATCCATTAAATCGTAGTATAGACCAATTAATTGCAAATAGTACAAATGTGGATAAATTACGGGCTGAAAGTAATCCTAAATTAACTTTTAAAGGGAAAGTATTGAGTGGAAAGAATATGAATGAAGCTCGCGGAACACATGGGGAAGTATTTAAGCAACAAATAGATACGTCATATGAAAACACCGCTGATAAATGGCTGGTTACAACGGGTTCCGTACTTGAGAAATCTCAACGACCATTACACGTGATGCAGGAAACGAATCGTTCGGTGATTAATCATCAACCGACCGGTTCAGCTGCCCCGGTATTACATCAAGGAAATGAAAAACGCGCAGGTATAAGAAAACCTATGAAAAATCAACTTGGTGTAGACACGATACGCAACGCCGGGTCAGATGTACCTCTCAATGGATCTGAAATGCATAAACACGGGTATCGCGCGCTACCAAATGAAAGGGATACAACCCATTTCCGAAACCATCGGGGTAATTTACGGGCAGACTATGACGGTCAAACCCTTGGACTCCAAGACGCACTCAAAAAGACGGTGAAACAGACGACCATTAATTCAAAAAATAATGGTAATTTGGGTAATTATCAACTAAATACGACTCTTGGTATTCAAGATAACGTCAAGAGGACAAAGAAACAAACAACGATTGATTCCAAAAATAATGGATACTTAACGGGTGGATATGAAAAGAATGCCGCTGGTTATGAAGTACCGGAAACGACCACGAAGGATACAACGATGTTTAATTATACGGGGAGTGCGGCTGGATTTAACAAAGCCGATATGAATCAAATGAATTATCAAAATGCGGAAACGAATCCAACGAAAGAAATTATTGCACAAGGGAGAGCACCAACCCTTAACAATGTCAAAATTTCAAATGGGATGGATACTGTTAATATGGAAATTAATAAACTTGATTATGACTACACAAATCATCGTTTGAATTCAGTTGATAAAGTGTATCAAAACATCCCCGAAGAAAATAACGGAGATCTAACTACAATGAAAGATAGATTAGAGGATGAAAAGATAGCTATCCGCATTGACCCTAGTTTATTAAACCCATTCAAGAATAACCCTTACACTCAATCATTAGATTCTTTCGCGTACTAAATTTAAATAATATAATATTATATAATGCCGAAAAAGAAAGGTTTATATTCTACACAAAATAAAAAGAGTAGAAGGCGCACGAGAACTCTTAAAAAAAAGAGTAAAATGCGCACAAGAACCCTTAAAAAAAAGAGTAATAGGCGCACAAGAACCCTTAAAAAAAGAGTAAATAAAAAGAGTAACCGTACACATCAGAGAGGGGGGCGGCGCGGGAGCAGCAGCAGCAGGAAGGCGAAAAAGCCGAATAAAAAGAATGATCCGGCGAAAAAGAGGGAGAAGGAGAGGAAGGAGGCGGAGGAGAAGAGGAAGGAGGCGGAGGAGAAGAGGAAGAAGATGAAGGAGGCGGTGGAGGAGGCGGCGGAGGCGGCGGAGCAGAAGGAGGCGGAGCAGAAGGCGGCGGAGAAGAAGGCGCCGGTGGCGGAGCAGAAGGCGGTGGAGAAGAAGGCGCCGGTGGCGGAGCAGAAGGCTGCGGAGAAGAAGGCGCCGGCGGCGGAGCAGGCGAAACCGGCAGCCCCAGCGGTAGCTCCGAAACCGGCAGCCCCAGCGGTAGCTCCGAAACCGGTAGCCCCAGCGGTAGCTCCGAAACCGGCAGCCCCGGCGGTAGCTCCGAAACCGGCAGCCCCGGCGGTAGCTCCGAAACCGGCAGCCCCGGCGGTAGCTCCGAAACCGGCAGCCCCGGCGGTAGCTCCGAAACCGGCAGCGCCGAAACCGGTAGCCCCAACGGCGGCGAGGGAGCAGAAGGCGGTGGCGAGGGAGCAGCAGCAGCAGCAGCAGCAGCAGCAGCAGCAGCAGAAGCAGCAGCAGCAGCAGAAGGAGGCGGCGGCGAGGAAGCAGCAGGAGAAGGAGGTGAAGCGGCAGGAGCAGGCGGCGAGGGATCAGGAGGAGGCGGCGAGGAAGCAGCAGCAGCAGCAGGAGGAGGCGGCGAGGAAGCAGCAGCAGCAGCAGCAGCAGAAGGCGAAGGAGCAGAAGGCGAAGGAGCAGGCGGCGAGGGAGCAGCAGGCGAAGGAGCAGGCGAAGCAGGCGGAGCAGGCGAAGGAGGAGGCGGAGAAGGCGGAGAAGAAGGCGAAGAAGGTGGTGGATGAGTTGAAAGATGAGTTTGAAGGTAACCGGCGGCAAATGAAGAATCAGAAGGCGCTCAAAATTAGAGGATCCGTGGAAGATCTAGAAAAAAAGTTAGACGCCGAATACAAAACCCAAATATTAAAAACCAAATCAATAATTAACAATAAAATAACTGATGCCATGGTGTTGCACGGGATACCGCCCGCCGAGGCAACAAAATATCACCTGACTGAAGAGAAAAGTTGGTATTGGTTTTGGTGACAACCTCTACGCGTAATAATATGCTTTTTTCTAATATTATATTAATTTATGGAGAACAAGAATACCGAATATATGAATGGTGATGCAGATGAATTCACTATTTTTTTATTTTCTCAAAAACCAAAAGAGAAACATACGATTAAATTAGAACTTTCTAATAACGTGAACATACACATCGGATTACATATATTCCAAGAATTATTAATGATATTCACTTCTGGGATGAAATATCTATTCAGCTATGATGATAAACTTGATATTACCAAGTTAGAACAGGACGATATTGCATTGATGAACCGATACTTTGAAAGTATCGGGTTCCGCGTCATTGTTGAAGTATTTACAATTGTTGAATACCTTGATAATATGAAACTACCTAATTACTTTATTAATCAGGAGTTAATTGAAGATGACACACCATTAGATGGTTTTTATTACGAAACACCCTTGGTTGGAAAAATATATCGTGTATCATTTACTTTCCTAGAATGATTATTTAACGAGAAGTATAAATACGAAAAATAAAATATGTTGAATAAATAACCGATATGGACGAACAAAATTCACCTATTTTCTCTCAAGCGAAATTGGAGTATACAAATCAATTGATTGATACACTCACACCACACATTTTCGATGGAATTAAATCTATTTATGACGAAGCCAAAACTGTGAATAGCGTAAATAGACGACAATCAATAACACTCTTATTTAGAAATTTCCTTGAAAAAGTACCTTCATGGAGTAATGTACTGATTGAATCCGAAACCGAAAGAATTATAAAAATGAGTCATTGTGATTGGTTGGATGATTTGATAACCGCTGTATTTATAAGCCATACCAAAATTTTAACATCAATCGGTACTAATTCTTCCAATATTGATCTGGTGATACCGAAAATAACAAATTTCATCCATAAATGTTATATCAATATCGCAAGGGAAATGTGGAAAAACCCATATTTATTTATTGAATATATCGGGGCATCGGAGTATCAACAAAATATGAGAACGGTTGAATTAATAATCAAAGAATCTATGGAAAACACGATAAGACAATTATTGCCCATCAAAGAAATTCTAAAACGTAATTTAGATACACACGAATCAAAGAATGTATCTGAAAAATCTGCAATAGAAAATTATGATATCCGAAAAATACTACATGAGGAACTCAAGAATATGAATTTAGAAAATATAATCAATCACAATAAATCAGAAGAGTTAAATGAAAACGAAGATGAAAATGAAGAAGAGGGTAACAAGGATGAAGAAGAGGAAGAGGATGAAGAGGAGGAAGAGGAAGGTGAAGGTGAAGTATATCCTAAAAACGATACACCATTGAATGAACCAGTGAATGAACCAGTGAATGAACCAGTGAATGAACCAGTGAATGAACCAGTGAATGACGTTGATGATTATGTTTCTGTAGACGAAGAAACCATCCAACAAAATTGCGAAAATTTAACAATTAATACATTTAATACTATCAATGAAGGAAAAGAAGTATATGATAATGTAGACGAAACCTTACCCGAAACAAAAGAAGAAGTATATGATAATGTTGATATCTTACACGCCGATGAAAAAGATAAAAAAGAAGAAAAATCAATGCTTGAAAAATTCATAGAAAACTTAACTCAATCAAATGAGAATAATGATAATGAGAATGAGAATGACAAACCCATGGATAGTAACGAGCGCGTTGTGGAAAAAGTGGTAAAAACTGAAATTGTTGAGAATATAGAAGATATTTTAACAGAGAAGGTTGATAAAAAAGAAACTATCAAAGAAGAACTTAAGGAACCCGTAGATACCGATTCATTCAATGAAACGGCAATCACTAAAAAACCCGAAACTGAATTAATAAGTGTTGAAAAGATATCAGATACTGAAACAGTTGATGAGTTTTTCAATGATGTATCTAGGATTATTGAAGATAAAACAGGTATATCAGTAAATAAACAGCCTGAAAAATACACATTATTTGACGATGTTGATAATGAATAAATATGAAAAATATTTTATAGTTATAATAATAAATGATAGATAACAACCTACTAGTGAGTTTATTACTTGCCGTTATTAATACAATCGCTTTTTACTTCCTTAAAAATAACGACGAAATAAATATGGACAAACGCAATCACGAATTATTAATGTTATTTGGAATTACTTTTGCTTCTTCTTTTTTATTAAAATCATGTAGTGGGCTTATTAAAGGGATTAATGAGGGTGGTGGTATGAATAACATTATGTCCCATTCTTCCAGGGCACCATTCTAATCATAAAGAATAATATGATTTTTTAGGGAACTCTTTTTTCTTAATTCTATATTTATTAAATATGAAATTTTGAATAATTGTTTTAGGTAATGCATTTGTTGCATATTTTGAAATAGCGATATACATATTAAAATCGTCGTCTAATTCGTGTAAGCTTTTACATTCATCTGTCATTGTCATGTTGTAAATAAAATCAATGAAAGATTGTTTGCTACCATAATTCTTATTTTTATTAAATTCACACACATCTAGAATCGTAATCGCTAAACGACAAAGGTCAAAGTTGAAATTTTGTTTGATCTCTTTTTCTTTTCCTTTCTCTTGAAAAGATAGTTTATTGAATGGTTTGGAATATTGTCCTTCGGCTTCCCCGTGTTTTTCAAATGTATCGTTAAAAAACAATCTATTATGAAAGGTGAATATAGCTCTTCCAAAATCAATTATTTTAAACAGATATCCATACGTAGGGACTTTGTAATAGATATTATTGAATTTATAGTAGATGAATGTTTTATTGGTAGTTGTGAACATAATATTATTAATGTGTAAATCATTGTGTGTGAATCCGTAGTGTTTCTGTAAGTACGTTAATGCAAATGAAACCTGGAAGATACATGATAAAATTAAATCAATATTTAGATCTTCAATTTTTGTAAGTATGTCTTCTAATGTCCCCTGTAGTTTTTCTATGAAAAATAATTGAACCGGAACATTTTCAAGTAGAACGATATAATCACTTTTACTACTATACGTATTGGTTGAACTGGTTGAACTGGTTGAACTGGTTGAACTGGTTGAACTGGTTGAACTGGTTGAACTGGTTGAACTGGTTGAACTGGTTTCTTCTTCTTCTTCCTCTTCGTCGCTAGAAACATACATATCTAGCTTGATATTATGTTTATTTAAGTTTTTATAGAACCAAGGTTCTTTTTTTAAAGAATAATAATCTTCTGATATATCAAAATTATATTCATTTTTGATGCCATTCGCCGAACCATAAAAAATAGGAAATGATGGATTTAAATTAGCTTGTGTAATCTCTGAACAAATAAATGACATAAATGTATCTATATAGGCATTGTTGTTCATATTATTTATTTTTTCATAAGTATTGTAGTTATAACCAGAAGGCAACAATCCATTGCGGGGGGCGAAAGTATTATAGTTACACATGATCATAAATAACGGATCTAATAAAGGCATACATTTACAGAAAACTTCTTCTATTTGGTATATATTTTTAAGGGAATCAAATACTTTGCATTTTAAGAATGTATTTGAGGTATGGTATTTTTTATTGCAAATCTCTAATATTTCATTGACATAATATCTTCTTTTCAAATCAATCATTTTATGAGAATTTTTGGTGTTATGGATATTGAAATATAAAGAGTAATATGGTTGATAGAATTGAACCTCATTCATACCAAGAATATTATCACATGATTTTGATAATATCCTGGTTTCATTTTTTTTCCATTTATGAAAATTAATGTTCATATTCATGATTAAAAAAAAACAATACATTAATTTTTAATTACAAACTTATGCGTAATTATTATTAATAATTAAAATATATAAAATAAATATAACATGGCGATGAATTTGGAATTAAAGAAGTTCGATATATCTCAAATAAGTGATGATAAAGTGGTTGTATTGATTGGAAAAAGGGATACGGGTAAATCATTCTTGTGTAGGGATATTTTATATCACCATAAAGACATACCCGTTGGACAAGTTATTTCAGGTACAGAGGGTGCCAATCAATTCTACCAAAAAATCATACCAAAATTATTTATCCACGGGGAATTCACACCTGATATTGTTTCAAACATGTTAAAAAGACAGAAACTAATGATTAATAAAATAAATGGAGGGGACAGTGGAACAGATCCACGGGCATTCCTTATTTTAGATGATTGTTTGTACGACAATACGTGGGCGAAAGATAAAAATATGCGTTCTGTATTTATGAATGGCCGTCATTACAAACTATTATTCTTATTAACAATGCAATATGCTTTAGGGATTCCTCCAAATTTAAGAACGAATATAGATTATGTATTTATTTTACGAGAAAATTATGTATCAAACCGAAAACGTTTATATGAACATTATGCCGGTATGTTTCCAACATTTGAAATGTTCTGTCAAGTGATGGATCAATGTACGGAAAACTATGAATGCTTGGTCATTAATAATAATTCAAAATCAAATAAATTATCAGACCAAGTATTTTGGTATAAAGCGGAACCCAGACCCGATTTTAAGATCGGGGCAGATTCCTACTGGTTGTATTCAAAACAAAATTATTCAAATGAAGATGTAGACAATGGTCAAAATTACGGTGGTCCCAAAAAAATACCGATTCAGGTTAATAAAGTATTGTATTAGCTTCTATTTAAGCAACGACACTCTTTACCGCTTCAATGATTGATGCTTTACCACGGTCATGTCCTTCTAATGGTTCCATAGAACCATCTCCTTTCACAAGCATGTATGATGGGAAACCGTTCACTTCCTTTTCAAATTTTTTCATTCCTGGGGAAGTATCTTCCGTCATTACAAATTTAACGGGGGAACCATTTGCAGTTGTAATGCCAGTTTCTGATACTAATTCTTCAAATGCGGGCATGGCTCTCTTTGAGTGACCACACCATGCCCCGTAT
>Ga0308004_10001103_pt1 | contig 11997 bp, 10 predicted proteins | sample Neamet38_FD_203156 | JGI IMG/M metagenome (GOLD analysis project Ga0308004, IMG submission 203156) | Marine microbial communities from water near the shore, Antarctic Ocean - #38 | ecosystem: Environmental > Aquatic > Marine > Unclassified | place: Southern Ocean | collected 2014-06-06 | reverse complement strand
AGAATATTGAATTAGAGAATGATGACTTAGAGAGAGTTAAAAGTATACTATGTTCAGCTCACATCGTTATTCCATTTTCTGAACTTATTAGTAAGTATTTAGACCTTGATAATTTCGATTGCTGTAATCCTGTCTTCTCTCCATTGACAAAAGAAGAGCATCAACTCATAAAATTGATTAGAGGTGTCAGGTTTAAAGATTTAAAGTCAGTGGAAGTATGTTATAAAGAAGGGATACCTGATATGTTATTAGTTTCTGAGCTTAAAAAAAAGGTGAAGGTAGAGAGTCGGCTTTTAGATCATCTACAAAAAGGAACTTATCAAAATATTACATTTAAAACCCAAGATGACAACATAGTTTCATTTGTAAATACACGTAAATACAAGCTATAATACGACCTAAAGCTTTTACTATGTAGAAGTGATGATTTGGGACTGAAAAGCAGCCCTATTGTTTTAGTGATTCATTTACCAAAAAAAGGAAATGATCGCATGTTAATAGAAAGTGTTAAGTATAGAAAAAGTAAGAAAAATAATTGGTGTAGAAGAAAGTAAGCAGTTAACAGATAAACAAGTACAGGAGTTGGTAAACTTCTTTTATTTGTTGGTTAATATTAAAGTCAATCATAAAAAAAAGTCTAGCGATGAAGAAAGCAGTAATTATGTGTCGGGTAAGCAGCGACGAACAAGCTAAAGGATATAGCTTAGATATTCAATTTGAAAATCTAACAAAACACTGTCTTCGTAACGAGATAGAAATAGTTCAACATTATAGAGAAGATTATTCTGCTAAAAACTTCAAAAGACCAGAATTTAAAAAGTTTATGGCTTATGCCAGAGCTAACAGAGGAAAGATAGATGTTTTATTAATTACCACATGGGATCGGTTTTCTAGAAACCTAACGGACTCATTAATTATAATTCGTCAACTAGAGAACTTAGGTATTGTTGTTAATGCTATTGAGCAGCCAATAGATATGACAATTCCAGAAAACAAAGCTATGCTAGCCATGCATTTAGCAATTCCTGAAATTGAGAATGAAAGACGCTCAATAAAGATAACAGGTGGGATGCGTGCAGCTCTAAAATCGGGTAGATTGAGTCGTAGAGCTCCAATGGGCTATTCCAATGAGCGAGATGAAGATGACAAACCCATTATAGTCCCTAATGACAAAGCTCCATTTATACAATATGCTTTTCAAAGAATTAGCGAAGGAATTACGATGGCAGATGTAATTCGAGAATTAAAAACTATGGGCTATACTATTAGCGATAATGGAATGTCTGTAATGATTCGGAATATGGTGTACAAAGGTAAGCTTCATATAAAAGCCTATAAAGGGGAAGAAGAACAAATAGTACACGGAATACACGAGCCATTAATTTCGTGTACTTTATTTGATAAAGTACAAGATATAGTAGACAAACGAAAAAGCAGAACCCGCCGACCTACTCAAATGTTAGCAGACCCTAACCTACCCCTTAGAGGTGTGTTAGAATGTTCGCAGTGTAAAGCAAAATTAACAGGCTCTGGCTCTCGTTCTGGTACTAATAGACGTTATTACTATTATCATTGTAACGAATGTAGAAAAGAACGCTATAGAGCTGACTGGGCAAATTCTGAAGTAGAATCAATACTCGAAGGATTTCAATTCTCTTCTCCTTTCAATAAATTGTTCAACGAAATAGAAAAAGATGTTTTTGGTACATCGAGTAAAACAAAAGCCAAAAAAATAAAGGAATTAGAGAAGAAATTAGATACGGTTAATACTCGAATTGAGAAGCTACAAGATTTACTTTTAGATAGTAAAATTGAGATGGTGGAATTTGAGAAAATGAACCAAAGAAATGGTCTTCAAAAGGATGAAATAATAAGTGAATTAGGGAAGCTAAAAAGCTCTAATTCTGAAATAAAATCAAAAATTAACCAAGGAATAAAAATTCAGAGCAAAATAGCAGAATCATACGCTATTGCTACAACGGTAGAAAAAAACCTGATATTAAGTTCGATATTTCCCGAAAAATTCAGTTTCGCGAATAAAAAATGTCGAACTATTAGAATGAATGAGTCAATACTCAAAACACTCAGTGTTAGCAAGGGATTGAAGAGATCAAAAAAAGGGATATTTACGTCAAAATCGCAAATATCCCTTAGAGTGGAGATGCAGGGAATCGAACCCTGGTCCAAACGAGGAAGCTGAAAGCTTTCTACATGTTTAGTAAGCGATTAATTTTCGAGTAAGATCGGGAAGCTTACATTCCCAAAATCAAACCTTATCCTCTGTATTTCGCGTTAAGGTCGAGGTATACCTATCAGCTAGTTCATCCTTTTGATGATGCTCGGTGGGATAGAAGCGATCAACCTTCATCTATCCGCAGAGCAAAAGCTAGACTAATCCTAGATTAGGCAGCTAAAGCGTAGTTAGACTCGCCGTATAAAAGTATGTGAATTGGATATTAACGAGCCGTCTCACCATGCTCGACATGCTTACAGACCTATTCATCTCGCTGTCAAAGCCAGTCATCCCCAGTAATTTTAATGATCTATGACAAAGATAGAGTTTCAGATTTCATTACACAATAACTTTTAAAGAATAAATAATATCAATCTCTAGACGCATCAAAATTTATAGAATCCATTAAAGAATCCTTATCGTTTAACAATTCCTCCATAGATATAAAGGTCTCAGTCCTACGAATTCCTTCTATAGAATGTACATTTTTAAGTACCGATCTAGCAGCAGAAGAGTCCATAGCACGAACTTTACAGAAAATACTAAACTGACCGGTAGTAAAATCAATCACTGTAATTTGAGGGATTTTCCTTAAAGAAGACACGACTATATCAAAGCTTTTTGCTTTATCTAAAAACACACCCAAATAAGAGGTAAATGAGAGCCCTAATTTGTGATAGTCAATATTAATAGTGAAGTTCTTTATCACCCCTAAATCCTCTAATTTTTTCACTCGTACATGAACAGTACTTGCTGAAACAAGGATTTTTGAAGCCAATTCGGTGAACGAAATCTTCGCATTTGACGATAAATACTTTAGAATTTCTAGATCAATTTTGTCAATCTCATTTTTCATAGCAATAATTTAAATTTCAAAACATTGATTTCACTAAAATAGTAATAATTTATACGATATTCATTAATATGTAGGTAATTATACGGACAATACAGTTATTTAAATATAATTAACGAGATTTACAACAAACAAACATCAATGAAGAAAAACTGGATTATCAGCTTTTTAGCTATCCTAACAATTGCACTTTTAGGAGTGTCTAATTACGAAGTACTGAGCTTGGGGAATATAAATCCCGAAAATGCTGCAGATATCACATGGATGCTAACAGCGAGTTGTTTGGTCTTCTTAATGACTCCTGGATTGTCCTTTTTTTATGGTGGAATGGTAAGTCAGAGAAATATTATATCAACAATGCTACAGAGCTTTATTGCTTTAGGGCTCATTAGCATACTATGGATTGTTGTAGGATTTAGTCTTTCATTTGGAGATAGCTACTTTGGGATAATTGGAGATCCTACACAATATTTTATGTTTAATAATATAGACCAATACAACGAAACTTTAAGCTTAGGTATTCCATTGCTGTTATTTGCATTGTTTCAATTGAAATTTGCAATTATTACTCCGGCTATTACTACAGGAAGTTTTGCAGAACGTATCAACTTTTCAGCATATTTAATTTTCATGTGTTTATTTAGTTTGGTTATTTATTGTCCTTTAGCGCATTGGACCTGGCATCCTAACGGATTTTTACATCAATGGGGTGTGTTAGATTTTGCAGGTGGAGCAGTAGTTCATATATCAGCTGGATTTGCTGCTCTTGCTGGGGCCCTTGCCTTAGGTCATAGAAAAAATAGGCGTTTTGAAGAAAACCCTGCCAATACAAGTTATGTATTATTAGGAACAGGAATGCTTTGGTTTGGCTGGTTTGGTTTTAATTCTGGCTCAGCATTAGGTGCAAACGAAGAAGCTATAATGGCTTTTGCAACAACAAATACTGCCTCTGCAATGAGTATGATTACATGGGTTGTACTAGAAGGAATAAAAGGGAATAAAATTAAAGCAACTCATGCATGTATTGGTGCTGTAGTAGGCCTAGTAATTATTACACCAGCAGCAGGTTTTGTAAGTATCGGACAAAGTCTATTTATGGGGTTTATAGGATCTATTATTTGCAATAAATTTCTTTCCTATTCTAGAAAACTTAATATTGACGATACCCTAGATGTATTTGCTTGTCATGGAATGGGTGGGATTGTAGGACTTTTATTAACAGGAGTATTCGCAAAAGATGTAGGCCTTATTTATGGGGAAACAGAAACCTTCATCAACCATATATATGCACTCATCATCATTAGCATTTTCACATTTGTGGGTTCCTATATACTTTACAAAATAACCGCGCTTATAGTACCAATAAGAGTAACAGAAGAGGTTGAAGAACAAGGATTAGATAGATCATTACACGGAGAATATATTAACTAAAAACAAAATTATGTACGGAAAATTAATTCACACAGAACACAGAATCGAAACAGTTTCAGAATTTTATTATGATGCCACTCAGGAACTTATTACCGAACGAAAGAGCTTAACAAATAACAGAACCAGAGTTTACGAATACAGTATAAGCAAGTTCAAAACTATTTATAAAGACTCGCGTATAAACGAATGTTTTCACAAATTAAACTAAAACCTTTTACCTAAAAACAAAGCCTATGATACTGATATCAACAAAAGTTTGTAAAAAAGGAGATATTGGAGTACACAATAATTTATTTGGTGGAACCATGCTTAGTTGGGTAGACGAAGCAGCTGGAGCCATGGCAGCACAATATTGTTATACGCCACTAATGGTGACTTTAAAAATGGATGAAGTCACTTTTTTAGCACCAGTAAAAGTTAATAATATCGTAAAGATATACGGTAGTGTATTGAATATTGGTAATTCGAGTATTACCATTTCTTTAGAAGTAAGACGATGTAGTGTTTATACACAGGAGGAACAACTAGTTTTAAGTACTCGTGTATTATTCTGTAGAATAGATGAAGATGGAACAGCTATACCAATTTCGAAACATGTGAAAAGGCGTTTTGAAAAAGAACAGGCTGAGAATAAAAATGAATCTGCATAAAAAAACCCTCCATTTGGGAAGGTTTTTTATGTAGTAAAGGACTATTTTACAGTCTATATGACTTAATAAATAGTAGGATACTTTATTGGGTCTACTTCATTCATCATACCATAAACCTCTTCGAAAATATCATCGGTACTAGGCTTAGAAAAATAATCACCATCTGTACCATAAGCAGGACGATGCGCTTTAGCAGACAAAGAACGAGGCTCACTATCCAGGTGGAAATAGGCTTTTTGATCTTCTACTACTTTCTGCATCATGTATGCAGTAGCTCCACCAGGAACATCTTCATCTATAAATAGTACTCTATTTGTTTTAGCAATACTCTCTACAATTTTATGATTCACATCAAAAGGAATCAAGGATTGAACATCAATAACCTCTGCAGAAATACCAACTGCTTCTAATTCTTGTGCAGCTTCCATTACCAAACGCCAAGTAGAACCGTATGTTACCAAGGTAATATCGGCTCCCTCTTTAGTCGTTTCTGGAACTCCTACAGGTGTTCTAAAAGCACCTAAATTGGTGGGCATTTTCTCCTTTAAACGGTATCCATTTAAACATTCAATAATCAAGGCTGGATCGTCGGCTTCTAACATTGTATTGTAGAAACCTGCCGCTTTAGTCATATTTCTAGGAACCAATACATTTACGCCTCTAAGAGAATTAATAATCATTCCCATTGGAGAGCCAGAATGCCAAATACCTTCTAAACGGTGTCCACGTGTACGAATAATAAGTGGAGCTTTCTGACCACCTTTAGTTCTATAGTGTAGTGTCGCTAAATCATCACTCATTATCTGAATAGCGTACAATAAATAATCTAAATACTGAATTTCTGCAATCGGGCGTAAACCACGCATTGCCATTCCTATACCTTGACCCAAAATAGTTGCTTCACGAATACCTACATCAGAAACACGTAATTCACCGTGTTTCTCTTGTAATCCTTCTAATCCTTGGTTAACATCTCCAATATTCCCAGAGTCCTCACCAAAGATGAGCGTTTCGGGTTTATTGGTAAATATAGCATCGAAGTTATCGCGAATAATCACACGAGCATCTACCTCTTCTGCACCATCATATTCAGGTAAAACTTCTTCAATTTTTAAAGAAGCAAAATCAGATTCACTGTATAAGTGACTACTGAAACGATTTGTATTAACTTCTTTCTCTTTGTTTAACCAAGTAACTAAACTTGATTTAGCGGTAGAATTCTCCTCTCTTACCAAACGCATAGCTTTGCGAACTGCATTAAACATATCTTTACGGATAGGTTCAATCTTCTCGCTTAGGTCGTTAGCAAACTTCTCAATAAAGACTTTACTAGCACTACCTTCGGCCAATTGTAATAAAAGAGCCGCAACTTCTTTTTGTTCTTCTTTAATTGGATTTATGAATGCTTTCCATGCTTCGCCTTTAGAAACTCTAACTACTTTTTTAGACTCTTTAGAAATAAGGTCTAAATCTTCCTGTGTAGCTAAATTGGATTCTAACATCCACTCCCCCATCTTTTTAATAGGATCGAAATCTATTTCCCACTGTAAGCGTTCTGCAGACTTATAACGTTCGTGCGAACCAGAAGTAGAGTGTCCTTGAGGTTGCGTAACATCCATAACATGAATTAAGCAAGGTACATGCTCTTCACGAGCAACTTTTTCTGCTTTTTGATAGGCTTCAATTAAAGCGGGATAATCCCAACCTTTAACACGTATAATTTCGAATCCAGCGCCTTTTTCATCGCGTTGGAAACCTTTTAATATTTCAGAAATATTCTCTTTTGTCGTTTGGTATTTTGCTGGAACAGAAATTCCGTAGCCATCATCCCAAACAGACATCACCATAGGAACTTGTAATACTCCTGCAGCGTTTATAGTTTCAAAAAAGGGACCTTCAGAAGTACTGGCATTACCAATAGTACCAAAAGCAATTTCATTTCCTTTATTAGAGAATGAAGACCAATTTTGTAAATCTTTATTTGCACGAAAAACTTTAGAAGCTTGCGCCAAACCCAATAAACGAGGCATTTGCCCAGAAGTACACGAAATATCAGCAGAAGAGTTTTTCATCTCCATTAAGTTCTTCCAAGTACCATCTTCATTTAAACTACGAGTGGCAAAATGCCCGCCCATTTGTCTACCACCAGATGCAGGTTCTTCTGCAATTTCTGTATGACCATATAAAGCGGCAAACATTTCTTGAATTGACATTTGTTCTATAGCCATCATAAAAGTCTGATCGCGGTAGTAACCAGAACGAAAATCTCCATTTCTGAATACTTTAGCCATCGCTATTTGAGCGAGTTCTTTTCCGTCACCAAAAATCCCAAACTTCGCTTTCCCAGTCAAAACCTCTCGGCGACCAAGTAAACTAGCTTCACGACTTTCAGAAGCCAAACGATAATCTGCTAACACTTCCAAACGGAAATCTTCAAAGGACAATTCTTTCTTTTTTGATGAAGCCATAGATAATTTATTGTGTCAATTTAATTTCAAACAAATTTACTAAAAATAGATGAAGCTTATAAGCTTCGTAAACAACTGAAATTTAAGTAGCTAAAACAAACTTAAACTTCTTATAACTTGATACTTACAATACAATAGACTCTTAACAGAACCCAAATAAAAACAATTAAGAATATAAACTCAGTAATGAGTCTACCGCATAATCTATCTCTTCTTTGGTTGAAAACCTCGAAAACGAAAATCGTATAGTAGGTCTATCCATAGGAGATTCAATACCTGCCAATACATGAGAACCTGTATTCGCACCAGAAGTGCAAGCAGAACCTCCAGAACAAGCAATCCCCATAATATCCATATTAAAAAGTAACATCGAAGCAATTTCTGTAGGTGGTAAAGAAACACTTAGTATTGTGTAAAGGCTCCTAGACAAATTGGCACTATCGGCGTTATACTCTACACCTTCAATAGAATTATTTAATCGTGTAATCATATGCTCTTTCAGAGAAGAAATATGATTTTGATGCTCCTCTAATCCTTCAAAAGCTACATCCATTGCTTTGGAAAGACCTACTATTCCATATACATTCTCGGTGCCACCACGCATATTACGCTCTTGAGCACCACCGTGAATAATAGGATTTACTTGGACATTCTTATTTACATATAAAAAACCAATCCCTTTAGGACCATGGAACTTGTGTGCAGAACAGGTTAAAAAGTGAACCTTATCGAGGACTTTTAAATCAAAATTATAATGTGCCATTGTTTGCACAGTATCCGAATGAAAAATGGCTCCGTATTGCTCACATATTTCAGAAACCTGCTCTAGAGGTAATAAATTACCAATTTCATTATTGGCATGCATTAGCGTAACCAAAGTTTTAGGATGCACAGACAAAAGCTGCTCTAAATGCTCTAAATCTACATGACCATTTTCATCTAAATGAACATAAGAAACACTTACACAGCCTTCAGACTTAAATTTCTCTACGGTATGCCCTACTGCATGGTGTTCTATAGTAGAAGTAATTATATGCTTTACGCCCAAATCTTTTACAGCGCATTGAATCGCCATATTATCTGCTTCTGTACCGCCAGAAGTGAAAATTATTTCTCCAGGAGTACAGTTTAAATGCTTGGCTATATTTTTTCTAGCGCGTTCTATTAAAGCTTTAATCTTACGACCAAAGAAATGTGTAGAAGAGGGATTTCCAAAACCGTCTTTTAATACGGGTAACATAGCCTCAAATACCTGTGGGTCTATTGGCGTGGTAGCAGCATTATCTAGAAAAACTTTCATAATCGATTTATTAATAGTACTTATTTAGAATTCTCTAAGGGAGTAAATTTACAGCAAACTGATTTCATTAATAAACCGCTGCGCTAATTGATTTGCTTTTACGGCACTTGTACTCTCAGTATAAACTCTAATTATTGGTTCTGTATTCGATTTACGAAGGTGAACCCATTCCTCATTAAAGTTGATTTTCACCCCATCTACAGTGTTAACATCTTCAGAAGAATACTTTTTAGCCATTGTTGCTAAAATTGCATCTACATTAATCTCAGGCGTTAATTGTATTTTTTGTTTCGACATGAAATAATTAGTATACTGCTTTCGTAAATCCGAACAGGATAATTTAGATTGCACTAAATGTGTTAAAAACAAAGCTACACCTACTAAAGAATCTCTTCCGTAATGAAGTTCTGGGTATATAATACCACCGTTACCTTCTCCACCTATTGGAGAATTAACTTCCTTCATTTTGTCTACAACATTTACTTCACCTACAGCAGATGCATGGTAATTTACACCGTGCTTATCGCTCACATCTTTTAATGCTCTAGTAGAAGATAAATTCGAAACAGTATCTCCTTTTTTAGTTTTCAATACATGATCTGCAACAGCAACTAAAGTATACTCCTCTCCAAACAAAGTACCATCTTCAGAAACAATAGCTAATCTATCTACATCAGGATCTACTACAAATCCTACATCGGATTTGGTCTCTTTTACTAGGGAACATAAATCGTGTAAATGCTCGGGTAAGGGTTCTGGATTGTGGGGAAACTTACCATTTGGCTCACAATACAACTCGACAACCTCAACGCCCATTTGTTTTAACAAAGCAGGGATATATATACCACCGGTAGAGTTAACGGCATCAATAACAACTTTTAAATTCGCCTTTTTAACTAAAGGCACATCCACAGTAGAAAGTCCTAAAACTGCATCTATATGAATTTGTAAATAATCTTTCTTTACAACCGAACCTAAATCATCTACTTGAGCAAAATCAAAAGCTTCATTTTCTGCAATAGAAAGTATTTCAGCACCATCTGCTGCTGATATAAACTCACCTTTTTCATTTAATAATTTCAAAGCATTCCATTGCTTAGGATTGTGACTAGCAGTAAGAATAATACCACCATTTGCATTTTCCAAAGGAACAGCAACTTCTACTGTAGGAGTAGTACTTAAGCCTAGTTCAACCACATTTATTCCCAAAGAAAGTAAGCTAGCTTGAACTAAGTCTTGAACTATAGCACCAGACATACGAGCATCTCTACCCACAACAACCGTTAATGGACCAGAAGCTCTGTTTTTTAACCACATACCATAGGCAGAAGCGAACTTAACAACATCTAAAGGCGTTAAATTCTCACCCGTGGAACCACCTATTGTTCCGCGTATACCAGAGATCGATTTTATAAGAGTCATAACTAATAATTTTGAGCAAATATAAAAAATTGAACGTGTAATATTACCGAACAATGGCTTTTAAATTACAGTCATTTTAAACCTATAAATTGACGAATACTATAGGAGTTAACAACGAACAAATTGTGTATTTATTTGTGAATAAGTTCGTGTAAATAGAGTGAACTTAGACATAATTTGTACTACTTTTATTTTAGATGTGTCGTATATTTGCGTTTGATATTTTTAAGAAAGAGAATGGAGGAAGAATCACATAAGGATCAGGATAAAATCAATGCGCTTATAGAGCGTTACGAAAAAATGTTGGAAGGAGAATTCCAATCTTTTTTTGATTCCTATGAATTTGAAGATATTGTAGAACATTATATAGATAATGGGCAGTTAGGCGAGGCTATGGCAAGTATGGATATAGCCTACGAACAATACCCATTCTCGGCAAGTTTCTTAATAAAGAAAGCTCAAATACTTACCATTCTAGAGCGACTAAACGAAGCAGAGAAAGCACTCGAAATAGCTCAAACTCTTGAACCTAGCAATGTAGATCTTCACATAGCAAAGGGTTCCATTCTTTCTAAAAGAAAAAAACATCATAAAGCTTTAAAATATTTCCACAAAGCACAAGCCTTATCAGACGAACCCATAGAAGTACATCCGTTTATAGCCTTCGAATATCAGTGCTTAGGTAAATTCCAGGATGCAATAAAATTTCTATCAGAATTTCTAATTACAGAACCTGAGGACGATATTGCAATATTTAACATTGCGTATTGTTTTGAAAGATTAGATGCATATTCAGAAGCCATAACATTCTTTACAAATCTTATTGAAAAAGCACCTTACTGCGAAATCGCGTGGTATCAACTGGGGCTATTCTACAATAAGAGTAAAGATTACAAAAATGCTGTTTGGGCACTAGACTATGCATTACTTATAGATGAATGCTTTACTGCTGGGTATCACGAAAAAGCTAGAAGCTTAACACAATTAGGTGAGATTCAAGAAGCCATAAACACTTACCTCTTAACTTTTGCTTTCGAAGAAGCAACTGGATATACTTACTTAAAAATTGGCCTTTGCTACAAAGACCTTTCAAAGTTTAAGCAAGCGATAAGATACTTTACAAAAGCAAGTCATCAAGACCCACAGCTTTCCGAAGCTTGGATGGAAATTGGACTCTGTTACGATGCACTTGGATCAACTGAAGAAGCGCTTTACAACATTAAAAAAGCACTAAATCTTAATCCTGATGATTTAGAGTACTTGTATATTCAGACTGGAATATTTCAAAAAGTCGGTTTATATGCTGAAGCAGATTTAGCTTATCAAAGATTGATAGAATTAGGATGCGACGCTCCAACAATATGGATAGAGTATGCAGATCTAGTTTATTCTCAAAACGAAACTAAAGATGCTATTAACCTTCTAAAACAAGGCTTGATAGTGAACAAAGACCATATTGACTTACTTACTAACCTAGTTGCATATTCTTTTTATGGAAAAGAATTTACGACTGCGAGCAGCGCCTTAAAAAAGGCATTAGAGGTTGACTCAGAAAGTTTAGAGAAACTATATACACTGTTTCCTGAACTTGAACACAACAAAGATTTTAAATTAATTTAAGATAATCCCTATGAACTTTA
>Ga0308004_10001102_pt1 | contig 11998 bp, 11 predicted proteins | sample Neamet38_FD_203156 | JGI IMG/M metagenome (GOLD analysis project Ga0308004, IMG submission 203156) | Marine microbial communities from water near the shore, Antarctic Ocean - #38 | ecosystem: Environmental > Aquatic > Marine > Unclassified | place: Southern Ocean | collected 2014-06-06 | reverse complement strand
CCAGAAGCGACCCAATTCCCATCCTTTGGAATTTATGATTAATAGCGATGCCTCTGAGTTGATAGCTTTTTTTTAAGGGAAAATCAGGACAATTATTGGGTAGTGCAGATAATACGCCAATGATAATATCTTTTTTTTTTGCGCACAGATGGATGCTTTCTGGATGATCGTCATTTTCAAATCGGCAACTCTCGACGGGTTTTCCTTTTCTGAGAACTGGATGTCTAACCTCATAGTTTGTTTGGGACGAAGACAATTGAATAATCATATGGATCAAAATATAAAAATACTAAATTCTAATCATAGGATAGATTTTGGTTGGGTATTAATACTAAAAACTACTATTTAATTAAAAATTAACACCAGAAGGATTTAATAAATTAATTAGCTTCTTATCTTTAACCATGAAAAAAATCATACTGCTATTACTTATTTTTTCAAACATGCTTTCATGGGGACAAAATCGAAAGCCTATAAAAGGGAGGCTGCTCTATCGTAATGTGAACGTTGTAGCAGCCAACGTGGTTAACAACACCGCACAAATAAACACCATTACTGACGCCGATGGAGAATTTGAAATTGAAGTAGCGCTAGGAGATGAGGTTCTGTTTTCTTCTGTTCAATACCTTATAAGGACTATTGTTATCACTCCTGAAATACTTCAAAACAATAGGCTAACGGTTTCTGTGAATGAGCGAATAAACGCACTTGAAGAGGTCGTGATTACGCCATACAACACTGAAAAATTCCTTAACTTAAAGGAAGAAGAATTTAAGTCTTATGATTATGCACTGGACAAGTCCTCTGAGTTTGATAATGTCTTAGTAAAAAAAGATCAATTAAACAATGGTTTAAATCTGATTAATGTGGTCAAATTAATTGCAAAAATGGTTAGTGATAAAACCGAGGAGGAAAAGAACAACCTCAAGCCAAGCGAGATTTTACTTTATGTTTTTGATAACGACTTTTTCACAAGAGACCTTAAGCTAAAAGACGATCAAGTTGTCGGTTTTCTTGAGCATATAGATAAAAAACTGCCCTCACAAAAATTATTAAAAGTAGACAATAAATTTGAGTTGATTGACTATTTGATCTCTGAAAGTAAAAGCTACAAGTCTCATTTTTAGCCACGAATAACTAGTTGTCATGAAAATATTAGGAAAGCATTTTAGCTTATTTTTTATTGTTATTTGTGCCGTGTTGCTTTCAGCAATGATTTCTCACAAATTTCATGTTACGACCACCTCTTTAAGGTTCGTTGAATCGAATAATAGTTTTCAAATCACCTCTCGGCTTTTTATTGAGGACATTGAATCGATCTTGTTAAAAAGCAGTATTCCTGATTTGAAACTAGCACCAGACAGTGATGAATCTCTTGTGGATAGTTTATTAACGAATTACTTTGAAGATAATTTAATATTTACCTCTGTTGAAAATGAATTTAAAATTAATTTTTTAGGTAAGGAGTATAAAGATGATATGATGATTTGCTATTTGGAATTGAAATTTGACAAACTGGATATAAATATCAATATACAAAATACCCTACTATTTGATTTTTCTGAAGAGCAAAAAAACATCATTCATTATAAAAATAGAAATCAGCGAAAAAGTTTTTTATTTACCCACACCCAACCTCGTTTTAAAATCAAATTAGACTCTTTATAATTTTAGTGGAAACTATTTTCTAAATAGGAAAAAATTGTACTTTCGTTAGGATAAATAAAACTAAATCTTATGAACAGAATTCTTTCACATTTAATTGTTTTGGCGACCCTGTTTTTTACGACAGGCATGTTAGCCCAATCGGATTCAGTAGTTGCAAAAGAAGGTGGTCATACCAATAACAATAAGTTTAAGCAGCTCTATCAAGAGTTTTCCACTCCCAACAGTTACCGAACTGCTTCTGGTGCTCCAGGCGTTGATTACTATCAACAAGAGGTTGATTACATCATGGACATAGAGTTGGACGACAAAAATGAACGCCTTTACGGGGAAGAAAAAATCACTTATACAAATAACTCGCCCGAAAAATTATTTTATTTGTGGTTGCAGTTGGAGCAAAATATAAGAAAGAAAGATGCTATTGCGCATGAAAAAGATGGGAATGGGGCCAAACCTTTAATGATGGTTGAAGAATTTGTTTCGGATTACCTCAAAGATCCTTTTGATGGAGGTTTTAATATTCAGTCCGTTAAGGATGCTAACAATCGTCCTCTCAAACACCATGTCAACGCTACGATGATGAGAATTGATTTGCCTACCCCGATAAAAAGTGGAGATCAGTATACTTTTTCTGTAAAATGGTGGTACAATATTAACAATCACGTCGAAAATAGAGCACGTTCAGGATTTGAATATTTTCCCGAAGATGGAAATCGTGCTTATGTAATCGCTCAGTTTTTCCCAAGATTGGCTGTTTATAATGACCTTGAAGGATGGCAGAACTATCAATTTTGGGGCAATGGTGAATTCGCTTTAAACTTTGGGGATTATGAAGTCAATTTAACAGTCCCTGCAGATCATATTGTCGATGCAACTGGCGTATTACAAAATCCGAAAGATGTTTTATCTAAACAAGAACTAAACAGGTATAAAAAAGCTCAAAACACTTTTGACAAACCAGTCATTATTGTTAACCAGGCTGAAGCCGAAGCACGAGAAGCTGGGTTTTCTGAAAAGAAAAAAACATGGAAGTTTAATGCTAAAAACGTTAGAGACTTTGGATTTGCAAGCTCTAGGAAGTTTATTTGGGATATGATGGCCGTGAAAGTTGGGCCACGAAAAGTGATGGCTGTTTCCTTATATCCTAAGGAAGGGAACCCTTTGTGGGAAGAATATTCCACCATAGCAGTAGCTCAAACCTTAAAAACTTATTCAAAATTCACTTTTAATTATCCTTATCCTAAAGCTATTTCAGTTCATGCAAAAAATCAAGGTATGGAATATCCGATGATTTGCTGGAACTATGGTCGTCCTGAAAAAGATGGTACTTATTCTGATAGGGTTAAATTTGGAATGATTAGTGTGATTATCCATGAGGTGGGGCATAATTTCTTTCCAATGATCGTTAATTCTGACGAGCGTCAGTGGGGCTGGATGGATGAAGGATTAGATACTTTTATGCAATACCTTACGGAGCAAGAGTTTGGAAAAAAATTTCCAAGTTCAATTTTGGGCTTGGACCATTACCCTTCTCGTAGAGGACCGCCTTCAAAAATCATCAATTATATGGCAGGAGATCAGAGTTTTATTTCTCCGATCATGTCCAACCCTGAAAATGTTTATCAATTAGGTCCTAATGCTTACGCCAAGCCAGCCACAGCTTTAAATATACTCAGAGAAACCGTAATGGGTAAAGAGCTTTTTGATTATGCTTTTAAAACCTATGCCCAACGTTGGATGTTTAAGCACCCTTCTCCTGAAGATTTTTTCAGAACAATGGAAGACGCTTCTGCAGTGGATTTGGATTGGTTTTGGAGAGGATGGTTCTATTCTACAGATTACGTCGATATTGGTGTGAAAAATGTCAAAAAGTTTTTTGTTTCAAAAGAACCGAATGCTGAAATTAAAGAAAAAATGGCTGCTTACAATATGACCTTAGAGGATCTTCCTCCAGCTGTCTTTACAGTAATGGAAGACAGTGAAGATTTTAATCCTGAATATGCAAAAGGTTCACCAATGGACCATTCTACGGTATTGGACACTTATGTGAAAGATAATTTTACTGAAGAACAACTTAAGGGGCTTAAGGTTCCAAAGTATTTTTATGAAATTGAATTCGAAAAGCCTGGAGGCCTCGTAATGCCTATAATTGTTGAGTATACCTACGCCGATGGCACTTCCGAAAGGATTACATATCCTGTTCAAGTTTGGAGAAAAAATGACAAAGTGGTTCGTAAAGTTATGGCCTCAGACAAAGAAATTACTAATATTTTGATTGATCCTGATTTAGAAACAGCAGATATTGATATGTCAAATAACAGCTGGCCTAAAAAGGCGGCTGCTAGCGATTTCGAAAATTTTATAAAAAAAACAGAAAATTAAAAGCATGACTTATTTAAGTCGTGCTTTTAAGCTGTGTTTTTTATACCTTTGATTAAAATATAAATTAATGTTTCTTTTTATTAGCGGTGCAGAGCTCGTCTTTGTTTTTTTTATTGTTTTGCTTGTATTTGGGGCAGATAAAATCCCTTCGATTGCGAGATCACTTGCAAAAGGTGTTACTCAAGTGCGTCAAGCCACAAATGAAATAAAGTCCGAAATTCAAAAGTCTGCAAATACAAAAGATTCCGTAGGTTCAATTGGAGGGGAAATAAAAGGTCAAGTAGATAAGGTTAAAGAAGATTTTGACAATCTCACTGATTCAATAAAAAGAAAGCTTTAAATTTTCCTACAGATTGTTAAGCCGTCTCTGAGCGGTAATAGTAATGTTTCGACCCGTTGATCATTCTTAACATATTCGTTAAATTCTTTCATTGCTGGTGTGTCTATATCCTTGATTGAAGTAGTTTTTTCCAACACCTTTCCACTCCACAGTACGTTATCAGCAATTAAGATACCTTTTGGATTTAATTTGGGAATTAAAAGGTTAAAATAATTAAGATAATTTGCTTTATCAGCATCTAAAAAAATTAAATCAAAGGATAGATTAAGCTTTGAAATCACATCCTTAGCTGCTCCTAAATGGCATTTGATTTGGTCTTTGTAATCACTTCGGTTAAAGTGTTTTTTCTGAAAATCGATCAATTCTTCGTTGGAGTCAATCGTATGGAGCAGTCCATCTTTCTGCAATCCTTCTGCCAAGCATAGTGTCCCATAGCCAGTGAAAGTTCCTATTTCAAGAATCGTTCTAGGTTGGACTATTTTTGACAACAAACTTAAAAACCGACCCTGTAAAGGTCCGCTAAGCATCCTGGGTTTAAGAATTTTTTGATAGGTTTCTCTCGCTAATTCTTTGAGTAGATCAGATTCTTGATCTGAATGAAACAACGCGTAATCTAAGATTTTATTGTCTATAAAATCCATAGGTTTAAAATCTATTTATAAAGTTGCTTAATCTCTTTTGGTCTTGCATATTCAAATCGTTCTTCAAGCTTTGGAAGAGCATAACCATCGAGTCCGTTGACGACAACAACATTGCCCTTGTCTAGTTGAACCCAGCCGTCTTTGGCGATCATTTCATTTCTAACATAAATATGCTCAATGGCGGCAACAATCAAAACACAACCGTTTTCTTTTATTGGATATTCGTTCAAAAAACGGCATCCTAACTGAACAGGTGCTCCTTTAACAAAAGGTGCTTGCCAATCTCCTTTGTACTCAGCATTAAGATCGGTTTGGTCAAACTCAGAGATGTGTTCTTCATATTTTGCACTAGTATGATGTGCGTCTTTGATATGGTCAACCTCGATGTGATTGACAGTGAAAACCCCATTTTCTTTTATGTTTTTATAAGTATCTCGAGGCACAGTGTTAGGTCGCAAAGTAAAGTTGATCAGCGCAGGATCACTTCCTAAATGGGTGATCGAACTGAAAACAGCGAGGTTTTCATAGCCAGATTCTGATCTAGTTCCAATCATATTTGCCGACTTGTATCCAGTGATGCTGTTCACTAGGTTTAAACGATAAATCTTGGACAGTCTCTTTACGTCGGTTTGATTAAAATGTTGCATCTGTATTTATTAATGTGGCATGAATATTATTTAAAACAAAGTCAAATTAAGAATTAGATTTTTTCTCAAAATATAGAACGGCAGACAAAAGGGCGATCACAATAACTACTAGACCTCCAATAAATAAGAAATGATCCTTATTATCGTTTGAGGAAAGGAATCCGTCAGTAACTTGTTTATCAATGAATGCGATAATAATCCCTAATGGAATTAGAATAAGGATATACTTAAATCGATTAATACTTTTTTTCACTATTTAAAATTATTCCGTAAAATGATTACCATAATAATTTATTATAAAATTTCAGAAATGATTAAATATAACAGATGTTATTTATTGATTTTTAAAATAAATCATTTTAGCAAAAATAGTATTTATTTTAAACAAAACTATTGTAAAAAAATTTGAGTGGGAAAACTCCAACTAAATAACAAAATCAAAAAATAAGACAATTAATTAAACTAAAATTAATCTGATGTGACTGAATTTAAATAATACTTTAAGTCACATTTTTTGAATGTATAATAATCCAGCTATAAATTTTCATATAAATATGTTAAAGCCCTTAAAATCATTTGTTTTCGATACAACCAAGGGAATCGCCCTTTTATTTTCTTTAAATACTAGATTTAATATTTTACGGTTGAATTATTTTACACTAAATGAACATTTAAAATGGATAAACCATAACTACTTATTGACGATTTAATACTAATATAAACAAAAGATGTCAGCGTGTTAAAATACTTTAAATACTCTTAGAGTACATATTACTAAGAATGAAATAAGCTTCTTATGAAGTAAGTGAAGACTTTTAGTTATTCCTTGGTTGGATTTTAACTATCTTTAATAAAAATTAATGAAGAAATACAATGAAGAACCTTGTAGTTATTTCCCTCTTTATTCCAATGATTTCTTTTGGACAGAATAATATTAATTATCAAGCAATAGTTTCTAATTCCAATGGAACAGTTATATCCTCTCAGTCGATAGGTGTTAAATTAAGTGTTATTTATACCAATGCTAACTCAGGTGCTGTTTATTCGGAAACGCATACAACAACAACTACCTCGTCAGGTCTAATAAATATTAAGCTTGGTAGCGGGGGAACTGCAAGTGGAACTTTTGCAAACATTGATTGGAGTACATCTGCGATATATTTAAAATCAGAAGTAAACATAGGGAGTGGTTATGTAAATATGGGAACACAACAAATTGAGGCTGTACCTGTGGCTCTTTATGCAAAAAATGTAAATAATATTAATATAAATAATAATAACACTGCCATTGGTATTAATTCGATGACTACTAGTCCAACATCTGGTCAAGTAAATACTGCTGTCGGCGGAAATACTCTTAACAGTAATTCCTCAGGCGAAGGAAATACGGCAATCGGATATGCAGCCCTTGAAGATAACACTACTGGCTTTACTAATGTTGCATTAGGTCAAAATACTCTTAAAGAAAATACTACAGCATCGCAAAATGTTGCTGTTGGTTATGCCGCAATGAGATCAAATGTAACTAACGGATCTCTCACTGCGGTTGGTGCTTATAGTTTATCGAGTGTTATAACAAACACTTATGGCTTAACCGCGATTGGATTTAAATCTTTAGAAAACAACACCACAGGATGGAACACAACAGCTTTAGGGTATATGTCACTTAATTCAAATACTACTGGTGCAGATAACTTAGCTCTTGGGGCTGTTAACTCTGAATCAAATACCACTGGGTCTGCAAATACTTCTGTAGGGTCACATGGACTTAAAGAAAATACCATCGGAAACGACAATACAACACTTGGGTATGTTACACTAAAAAATAATACACAAGGAGATAATAATACTGCAGTCGGATCTAGAGCAGGAGAAGTTTTAAACACAAATAGTAACAGCAACACTTTTTTAGGATCAGGTGCAGACACTGTTTCAGGAACAACTATTAATAACTCAACTGCCATTGGCTCAGGGGCTATAGTTGCGACCAATAACACCATTCAGCTAGGAAATTCTAATGTTGCTTTAGTTAAAACCTCAGGAACAATTTCTGCAACAGCTTTTGTTGGTGATGGCTCCGGGCTTACGGGGGTTTCAGGAGCAAGTTATACTAACGAAATTTTAATACATCCTCACGAAGTCACAACTAATGCTTCAGTTTCATATCCTCCCGGTTATAGTATTAATCTTATCCCTTTTCCTGAAGGAACAAGCACATTACAGGGGGGAGTTTTGATTCCTTTAATGATGCCCTCAAATTGGAATAAGGGGAATGTATCAATAACTTTTTATTGGAGTTGTTCTGCTGCAGATGGAGACATCAATTTCAATACAGGAGCAAAAAAATATGGTACAGGAGATGTAAATATAACATATCCTGTAGCTGGATTTGACCTAACTCCTTCTGCTGCTTGGACATTATATAAACATACTTTCACTCAAACTGTTGGAGATTATAGTGGTAATTCATCAGATGATAATTTATTAATTATAAACTTCTCTCGTTATGGGTATGATCCTTCTACTTATGGAGATACTAATACTGGGAATATGTATATCCACGGAATTAAAATAGGCTATTCAACAAATTAGGAATATTGATTTGTTTTTTAACCTTTTTGTTTTTATGTCTTGCTATTTTAGTTTTCTTTATTAAAGCTTAAGATAATAATGCATTTTGTCTAAATAACTTTTAATCTTAGCAAGACTTTTTTTTGAATAAAAATCAACAAAATTTAATATGTTATCAGCCATCTCAATATAAAAATAAAAATGTTAAAGAATAAGGAGGTAAAAAATTAATTTAGTTATAAATTATCATCAAAGAAGAGTTTAATAAAAAAGTAAAAGAGTTGAAAAAATTATACTAGCTGACTCGGGCATAGATCTAGAATACCTCGCTTACTTTTAAAGAAGCCAATACTCCGTTATGATTTATTTTTTATTCAAGAGTGCAAAGAGTAATTGAAAAAAAATTCTCAAATGAAAAAGCTATTAATTTTGACCAAAACCAAGAAAAATATTTTTCTGACCATATTGTTTTCATTTGTTTTATTTAGCTGTAAACAGGAATCAAAAATCAATCCTGAAATTTTTTTAATAGGTGATAAGTGGTGTTATAATTCCGCTCAATTTTGTATTATTTTTACAAACGATAGCGTTTCAGTTTCAAACTACACTGATGGTGAGTTTAATTCACACAAAAAAACACCTTTTCACGTAACAAAAATAGATTACGAGAATAATATTATCTATACTCAACGTATTGAAAGTATTCTTGGGAATTTATACTCATTTAAAATCATTAACAAAGATACTGTCCAATTTAAAGTACAAGGAGTTTTGAAGTCAGAAAAGCTTTATCGAGTAAAATTTTAGCTCTATTTTTTTAATAAAACAATCTCTATTCAATTTATAGGATCAAGTAAATGCCAATTCTTTTCTATCTCTCCAGTTGTATCTTGGTTTTTTATATACTTAATTTATTTTAATTAGATTTTCCTACATTAGATATTTAATAACCAACACTTTGAATAAGCTAATTTTTATTTCTTCATTACTATTTGCTTTTAATTTACATTCTCAGCATAACATAAAATCACAGGTTATGCAACCTCAATCATTAAACAATAAAAAAATAGAAGGGTATCGGGCGATTTGGTTCGAACTCGGCCAAAAATATCCTGATGGTGACAAATATTCAGGTGCATTGGGAACATACACCGCCAAACATGTTCCGCTCGCCATTTATTCGGAAAAGGCAAACAAAACTTTTTTTGTTTATGGTGGTACCAAATCTGAAAATGAACGTTATCTACTCTGTATGATTGGAGTGTTCAATCACAAAACCGGAATGGTATCCAAGCCAACAGTGGTTTACGATAAACAAGGTGTTAACGACCCTCATGATAATCCATCGATAATGATTGATGATAATGGTTACATTTGGGTATTTGTGAGTGGCCGTGGTCAAAAACGTTCTGGATTTAAATATAAAAGTACAGAACCCCTAAATATTGATGAGTTTGAACAAATCACCGAAGAGGAAATGACCTATCCGCAGCCGCGAAATACTGATTATGGATACTTTCATTTTTTTACTAAATATACTGGTGTCAGACAATTATATTATGAAACAAGTCAAGATGGAGTGAATTGGACAGATGATAAAATGTTGTCTGCTATTCCAGTTCATGAAGGTGAAAAATCTGGGCACTATCAAATAAGTAATGTTTATAACAGTAAAATTCTAGGTACTTTTTTTAACCGACATCCGAATGGAAACGTTGATAAAAGAACAGATTTGTACTATGTTCAAACAGCTAATTTTGGAAAAAGTTGGACTACGAGTGATGAAATAAAACTGGAAATCCCTATAATTAAACAGTCATCACCCTCCAGGGTAATTGATTACTCATCCCAAGATAAAAATATTTATTTAAAAGACATGGAGTATGATCTCGATGGAAAACCTGCCTGTCTTTATATTCGCAGCTTTAGTCACGAACCTGGTCTTCTTGGAGGACCTCACGAATGGTGCGTTACAAAATGGGATGGTGAAAACTGGAAAACGATAGTTGTTACTCAGAGCGACCATAATTATGACATGGGGAGTCTTTTTATTTCTGATAATGAATGGAGAATAGTTGGGCCAACCGAAAATGGCCCGCAAGCATGGGGAGTAGGGGGAGAGCTCGTCATTTGGAAATCTTCTGACAAAGGCAATACATGGAATAAGCAGAAACAATTAACCTTGAACAGTGACCTTAGTCATTCATATGTTCGTAAAGTAGTAAATGGAAAGACAATGTTTTGCTTTTTTTGGGCCGATGGGGATTCCCACAACTTTAGTAAAAGCGAACTTTATTTTGGTGATTTTGAAGGCAATACCTGGAAATTACCTTACAGCATGAAAAAGGAATACGAAAAACCTGAGAAAGTCAATTTATCTTCCTTTTAGATTTTATACGTCAAAATATTATTAATTTAAGTATGAGTTGAGTAAGAAGTAATATATTTGATGATATCAAAATGATGATGTGGTTACGAAATGGACACTACTTAAATGTTAATAATTTTAAAAGCACTACGGGTGTTTAGCTCAGTTGGTTTAGAGCGCTACCTTGACAGGGTAGAGGTCAGGGGTTCGAATCCCTTAACACTCACTTAAGATTACAGGGTATTTAAATTTATTTTTTTTACAATAGTGAACAATAGGTGAACATTTTATAACTTTTTCCACACGCTTTCATAAATTTCAGTTCTTACTGTCTCACCTGTTTCTTCATCCATCTCTTTAACATCTATAAATATGGGGATATCTTCTTGTTTTCCTTCTTCTGTATATACTGCTTTTAGACGTGGCATTATGTATTGTAATGCAATTTCAATCATTTTAATTCTTTGGTTAGCGTCTAGCTCATTTACATCTAATACAGTTATTAAGTCGTTTATAAACATTAGTTTGACTTACTTAAGAGGATTAGAAATACCAGAACTTAATGAAGATGATATGGCTGTATTAAGGGCAAGTTCCCCATACAGGTTTGTTGGCGCTTGTTAGGGCTGATTGAAAACCGAAACCATCTGGTTCTCTTGTAATATTTGTGACGCACCAACCTGTTATATCTTGATTAAATACTTTAGCATTAAAAAACATAGCCCTCATATCAGTAACTACTGAAGTATCCCAAGAGCTTATATTTTGATTAAATGAAGTTGCCCGAATAAACATAGAATTCATATTAGTCACTGCTGCAGTATTCCAAGTACTGATGTCACCATTGAATGCCGTTGCAACACTAAACATCGCCTTCATATTAGTCACTGCTGCAGTATTCCAATTCCCTATATTTTGATTGAATGCTGTGGCTCCATAAAACATAAGATTCATATAAGTCACTGCTGCAGTATCCCAATTCCTTATATCTTGATTGAAATAAGTTGCTCTAAAAAACATAGAAATCATACTAGTCACTTTTGAAGTATCCCAATTCCCTATGTCTTGATTGAAAGAAGTTGCCTCATAAAACATATAAGACATCTTAGTCACTGCTGCAGTATTCCAGCTTCCTATGTCTTGATTGAATGATGTGGCAAGTTGAAACATAACTCCCATATCTGTAACTGCTGCAGTATTCCAAGAGCCTATATCTCCATTAAATGTGGTTGCACGATTAAACATAAACCCCATATTAGTCACTGCTGCAGTATTCCAAGAGCCTATATCTTGATTGAATGCAGTTGCACTAGCAAACATAGCTAGCATATTCGTTACTGCTGCAGTATTCCAAGATCCTATATCTTGATTGAATGCAGTTGCA
>Ga0308004_10001100_pt1 | contig 12022 bp, 4 predicted proteins | sample Neamet38_FD_203156 | JGI IMG/M metagenome (GOLD analysis project Ga0308004, IMG submission 203156) | Marine microbial communities from water near the shore, Antarctic Ocean - #38 | ecosystem: Environmental > Aquatic > Marine > Unclassified | place: Southern Ocean | collected 2014-06-06 | reverse complement strand
ATTTTTTGAGCTTCCAAAAGGAGTATCAATAATGTATGTAAATGAATCTTTTTTAGGTTTTTTAGCTTTATGAGTGTAAAGAAATGAACCATTTGAATTTAAAACTAAATCACCGTGATTGACGCTGTCAATTAGCTTTACTTGAAGCGGTACAAGTCTGATTAAAGGATCTTTTGATTTCATTAAATCCAAATCGTTATTTAAAATATTATTAAAGGCAACGATTAAGGTGTTTTTTAAAGGAAAGGAATAAACGTCACTTTGTCCTTCAATTTTAGGTGTAAATTGAAATCCATAAATATCATCTTCTCCCCTTCCCTCTGATCGGTTGGAGCTTATAAATCCAATCTTAGTTTTACTGTCTATTGAAAAAGAAAAATCATCCCCTTTCGAATTAAAAGGTGGGTTAAGTTTCTGTGTCTCCCATCTGTCGGTTATTAGGTTTGAAGCGAGATAAATGGTTAGTTTTTTATCCTTTTGTTTGTCTGAAGAATAAAATAAAATTTGATTTGAATGGCTAAAAGGGAAAACCTCATTTGCACTTGTATTTATATCAGGTCCCAAATTAACTGGATCTCCCAAAAGAACATCATTTTCAATTGGAACATAATAAAGGTCCATTCCACCAAACCCGCCAGGACGATCACTAGCGAAATACAAGCGTTTACCGTCCTTTGCTACTGAAGGGTGAAGTGTTGAAAACCCTTTCAGATTGATTGAAGAATATTTTGGTGATTGGCTTTCAATTACGTTTAGTTTTACATTATATAGATCCAATTGCATCTTTTTTTTGGAATCTATTTTCAGACTACTTCTTGTTAAGTAAAGTGTATTCGTTTTCGGATTGATTGCCAGCGGACCATCTTGAAAAACTGAATTTAAATTAAGGTTTAATTCTCTTGAATTTTCAACTAAGAATGAATCGAGTTGTAAATCTGCTTTATAAACGTCATAAAGCTGACTTGTAGACTCAAACTTTTTTCTCAAACGCTTTTTAGGGAGCTTCTTTTGAGGTCCTAAATAAAAAAATGCGCCATTATCTTGAGATAAATAAGTCGCTCCAAAATCAGATTTCTCAGTATTTATATTTAGATTTTTTAAAGTATATGGTGATGCTTCTGCCCCATTTGTTAAATCATCAACGTTGTTTTCTACTTCAAGACTAAGCCTGTTCGCTTTTGAAATATATTCTTTAGCTAATTTTTGATTGTCAGGGATTAATTGGGCATAAAAATAATAGTCTTTAACAATGGCTTGATTAGATTCAATAATTGGGTTCATAACCTGTGCTGCTAGTGCAATTTCCTTTGAAGCATGGAGGGATTTAGAAAACGCCCTTCTTTGTTCTAGAGTTAAATGTTCAGTTACTTTAGAATAATAAGCAATTGCTTTTGCGTCATTTCCATTCACAAAGGAATAATCACCCCAAATACTTGTTTTTATAATTGATAACGAATCTAGCTCCTGTTTATCATTTTGAGCAAATACAAAATAACTGATTAACAAAAAGAAGAAAATATTTTTATTTTTCATGTTTAAAACAATCTTGGTGAACGTATAAACCCTTTCACATTTGGAACCAAGTGAATACGCAATAAAACTTCATGAGAAGTGTTAGTGATTCCAATAGCTTGGTTTGCCAAGCTACCTTGATAAGCATACCCCAAACTCATACTTTTATTTAAATGGATTCCAGCAATAACTCCATAATATCCAGAGTCCTTTGGGTTGGGAAGAAAACTGTTTACTTTAGCTCTGTATTGTGGCCCCAGCCAGACCCCATTTTTAAATACAACCAAAATACTATTGTCGTAAATTAAATCGTTTCCATGTGTTGCTTGAAAAAGCAAACTAGGCTTTAACTGAAAAGAATTATTTAATTTAATTAATCCTCCTGTTATTAAGTAATAGTTCCTTTTTAGTCCAACTAAATCATCTTCTAATATATTGGGTATTCCTACACCTAAATAAAATTTTTCGTTGTGGAGGTAAAACCCTGTACCAAAGTTAATTTTAGAATCATTTTCGGGCTGTGTTGAGAAAGTGATATCAAAGTCCTCCAAAGGATTTATAATACTATAATCAAGAGAATTATACCTTCTAGTAAATTTCAGTCCAAGAGATAATTTTAAATTCTTGTTATTAAGATTAAGATGGTAGGCAAAATCTAGAGAGGCACTTGTGTTTTTGAGTGGTCCTATCTTATCATGAACTACTGAAGCTCCCAATGCAATTTTAGATCGAAATCTGTGACCTATATTAAAAGATTGCGTTATCGGTGCACCCTGAAATTGTTGCCATTGAGAGCGATTTGTCATTGTTATTTGAGTATAGTCTTGCGCACCAACATAGGCAGGATTTATTAGCTGATGATTAAACATGTACATCGAAAAGGAAGCCTCTTGCTGACTGTTGACCAGGGAGGAGGTCGTGATAAGAATCAGGAAATAAATAGGAAAATTTTTAAAAGAGATTCTAATTTCTTTTGACATAAATAAATCCTTTTTTAATTTCGTTTTCACTCAAACTAATTTGATAAAAGTAGGTTCCATCTGGAAGTGAACTTCCCCTGTAAAAACCATTCCATTCATTTTTGTAGTCATTACTTTCAAAAACCTTAACCCCTAACCTATTAAAAATTGTCACATTAGAATTCGGAAAATTTCCTAAACCGATAATTTTCCAAAAGTCATTAACACCATCTCCATTGGGAGAAATACCACTCGGAATAAATACATTGTCATATACTATTTTAGTGCTATTTGATATAAATGGAATATCACAAACATAGGAAGGCCTATTTATAATAACTCTGTAAAAGTTTCCATCATCAAAATATTTTGGATTTACAGTAAGTGAATTACCAACATTACTAATGTCTTCAAAGCTGCTTTCTTTATCAGTGCTTACTTGCCATTGATAAATCAATCTTGAAGAATTGTCTGTTATAATTTCTAAAACAACAGCTTGATTTAGCTCAAAACTAATTTCATTAGGTAGAGAAAATTCTTTGTAATTAATTTCTGATTCAAAATCTAAAAAATCATAATTACCATTTTCATCTAAATCTAAGGGGTCTTGATAAGCAATTATATTTTGAACTAATCCAACGCTGTTTACCTCAACAGGAGAGTTGCCTACCCTACCATCTTGGTCATCATCTACATATCCTGCTTCAATAACATCAAAACACCCATCACCATCGCTATCGTGGTCTAAAGCATTGGTTAGTTCGTCTTGATCAGGATCGTCTTCAGATTCAACGGTATCCAAAATACCATCATTATCATCATCTAAATCATATAAGTTTGATACTCCATCATTGTCGCTATCTAATCTTTCAATCACTTTAAGAATAATTGATGAAGTTGCAGCGTTGTCTGTTTGAGTTGCCTCTTGATAAACTGTAATTACAGTTTCACCGGTGTTATTTAAATGCACCAATGCTTTAGACAATGTTGCTATTTCAACACGTATGATCTTATAAGTAAGCTTTCCATTGCTATTTGATGTCGCAGAAAGATTGAAATCAGGATCACTAACTTCTTTGATTATATTCTCAAAATTAATAACTGGATCTCTTTTTTTAACCGTCAATAATATTGTTTTTGAGGCAGCATTATAGTTTTTATCTTCAGATTGATTCACCTTCATAACAGTCGAACCAACTCCAGTAATAGTAACTAAATTTCCAGTTACAGTTGCTATTGAACTGTCGGCTATAGAAAAGGTGAATTCTCCAGTACTGCTTGAAGTCGCAGACAAAATAAAATCAAGATCTCCGTAAGTTTTGATTATATCAATAAAAGCTATTATTGGGTCAGCCTTGTTAACCAAAAGCGTCATTGTGGCTATCCCAGAATTAAAGTTACCAGCAGCGGCTTGATTTACGGTTACAATCGAAGTCCCTGCCTCATTTATGCTAATTGTTGAAGCACTAGTAGAGGCTATGCTTAAATTTGAAACCGCATAGATCAGTGCTCCAGAACTATTTGATGTTGCAGTGACAACAAAATCTGCATTCCCGAAAGTCTTGGTTATGTCATCAAAGATTATCGTTGGATTCATTCTAACCCTTAGGGTCATTGTAGCCGTTCCAGAATTATAATTGCTGTCGGCAGATTGATTTACGGTAATGAACGTAGCTCCAACAGCAAAAATAGATACGGTGCTTCCAATTACTGTTGCTATGGTATTATCTGTTATGATGAAGGAGAATCCACCAGTACTATTTGATATTGCTGAAAGATTAAAATTTGGATCAGTAATATTTTTATCCAAATTGTTGAAGCTTATGGTAGGATTCGCTTTAATTATAGTAAGGGTCATAGTCGCTGTTCCGGAATTATGATTACTATCAGCAGCTTGATTTGCAGTAACAATTGTAGATCCAACAGCAACTAAACTAACAGTACTAGTACTTACTGTAGCTAAAGCGTTGTTTGTTATGCTAAAACTGTATACCCCGGTGCTGCTTGAGGTTGCATAGAGATTAAAGTCACCGGTCCCATAGGTCTTGGTTACATCCAAAAATGATATAACTTGGTTAGATTTATTTACTGTAAGTGTCATTGTTGCAAGTGCAGAATTATAATTACTGTCAGCGGCTTGGTTTACGGTAACAATTGATGCTCCAACTCCATTAATACTAACGCTTGTAAAACTTAAAGTTCCTATTTCGGTATTAGAAACAGTAAAAGTGAAAGCCCCGGTACTACTCGATGTCGCGGAAAGGTTAAAATCCGGGTCTTCATAATTTTTTGTAATATCGTTAAATATAATAATGGGATTGGCTTTAATTACGGTGAGCGTCATTGAAGCCAATCCTGCATTGTTTTTGCTGTCAGCAGCTTGATTTACTGTAACCGTAGTAGCACCAACACTCCCGATAGTGACTGTTGAGCCATTAACTTGAGCTATACTCGTATTTGATATTGTATAGCTAAAAACTCCTGTGCTTGATGATGTTGCAGAAAGGTTAAAATCGTTCTCATCATAAACCTTAGTTACGTTTTCGAATGCGATTACAGGATCGATTTTGACTTGTGTAAAAGTTATTTGAGTGTTAACCGTAGATGAAAAAGTTGAATTTGTTGGATCACTCCAATCACCATATTCAATTAAATAGCCTCCAATACTTGAAGGGTTTGGAAATGCTGGTGGTCCATAATCATTCCAACAGTTTCCTCCATTCCATCGGGTAACCATATAGTCTTCACCACTGCTATAATCATTTGGTTCACTGCTACACCAGTTATTATATTGTCCAGCTACATTACCACTCGAAGTCTTAATTGCTGTACCCGCTTCTGGCCCGTCTAACCATTTATAAACTCCTTCCGAACCTTCATCTGATAGTCCAGTCCAAATATTATTCGCGCTTATTTTTGAATTTACAAATGTTTGTTCATTTGCAGAAGTGATGGTTACCAAATATCCAGACACCCCCTCGTAAGTTGAAGCCAATGCAGCACTTCTTGCATTGGCAAATCTAATCTGACCAGAAACAAACTTATAAATATGTCCATTTGTTGGATTAAAATAGCTGTTTGTTTCTTGATTAATTATCAATACTGAAAGGATTATTTGAGCACCTTCAGTAGTTGTTGTGTTTAATTTTATTGAGTTCAATGCATTTTCAATATTTATTGGTGTACCAATAAAATTTACAACCGTTATGTTCGTCCAAGAATTATAACCAAAATCTCTAGTCAAACCTGTAGTTGTAAGAACGCTAAAAGTTCCATTTGAATTTCCTGTAGAAGAAAGTGAAACTTTATATGTGGTGGAATCGTTATAACCACTTAGTGAAAAATTATTAATTGCAACCCCATCTTCGTCAACAGGAACATCCTGAGTTAATGATACTGTTAGCGTTTGTTGCCCTATCAAACAACTGCAGACCAATAAGAAGATTAATCTAGTTAACTTTTTCAACGATTATTAGAATATTAATACATAAAAATTTATATTAAAATTTGAATTTAAAATAATTTTTTTTAAATATAGCTAATAATACGTTGTTTTAAATACAAATAGTTACAAGAATAGGCCGCTATTTTATATGATTTAAAAAATAAATTAACTTTAACACTTTAAGAATTGAAATAAAAATATATTGCAATAAAAGGCTTCTTTATTATACAAATAATTATTAAAAATGATGTATGCTAACCCTAATACAAAAAAATATTTTTAGTGAATTTATATTAAACAGAAAGTGTTAATAGCAAAATATATCTTAACAAATTTCAATAGTGATTAAATCATTAATTTAACAAAATAATAAAATCATGTCAAACCAAATAAAAACATTAAAGTGAATAAAATAAGTTTAATAACAATTGTTTTTCTGTGCTTCTTTTTTGAAGTTTATTCTCAAAACAATCAATCTTCAGTCTATGATTTAAAAAGTGAGCATCTGGTCAACCCAATTGGTATTGATGTCAAGGCACCAAGGTTAACATGGAAAATCAATGATTCGCGAAGAGGAGCCATTCAAAAATCATATGACATCTGTGTTGGAACAGATTCTGCTAAAGTTGCAGCTGGCGAAGGATCTTACTGGAAAACTGGAAAGATCAATTCTTCTAACCAAATGGTTGTCTATGATGGGGATCAACTTAAACCCTTTCAAAAATATTATTGGTTGTTGAATATTTGGGATAAAAATAACCAAAAAATAAAAAATGAAAAGCTGGCAAGTTTTGAAATGGGAATGATGGACATTAATAACTGGAAAGGCTCATGGGTCTCCGACAGTTGGGATAAAAACAAAAAGGAGAGTCCCTATTTCAGATATGAATTTAGCGCTCAAAAAAAAATAAAAAAAGCTAGAGTATACATAGCTGCTGCTGGTTTGTTCGAGTTATACATAAATGGCAAAAGAGTTGGTGATCACCAACTTGACCCAACTTACACTCGTTTTGATCGAAGAAACTTGTATGTGACTCATGACATTACTGCTCTTTTAGATAGAAACAACGCCATTGGGGTTTTGCTTGGTAATGGATGGTTTAATCATCAGTCTAAAGCTGTTTGGCATTTTGATAAGGCTTCTTGGAGGGATAGACCGAAATTTTGTTTGGACTTAAGAATTACCTATGAAGACGGTTCTGTAGAAACGATTGTCTCAAATAGTAATTGGAAAAATTCGTTGGGAGCTCTTGTGTTTAACAGCATATATACTGCAGAACATTACAATGCCCAACTCGAACAAAATGGATGGAATACATTTGGTTTTGATGATTCCAAATGGAAAAACAGCATCAATACTACAGCCCCATCAAAAAACATTGTATCACAAGCACTTCACCCAATAAAGCACGTAAAGGAAATCCAGCCCATAAAAATGAATAAGATAAGTCCGCAACAATATATTTTTGACTTAGGCAGAAACATCGCAGGAATTTCAAAAATTAAAGTAAATGGCGAACCTGGAACCGTGCTAAGAGTCACGCACTCCGAATTACTGGATGATAATGGAGAGATAGACCTATCGAATATTATTGTTCACTACCGCCCAACTGATGACTCTGACCCATTTCAAACGGACATCTACACCTTAAAAGGCGGAGAAGAAATTTTTGCACCCAAGTTTAATTACAAGGGTTTTCAATACATTGAAGTGGCGAGCAGTAAGCCAATTGAATTAACAGAGGAAAGCCTAACCGGAGTTTTTATGCACAGTGATGTTCCTCCTAAAGGAGAAATAAGTAGTTCAAACCCTTTGATCAATAAACTTTGGACTGCCACCAACGCTGCCTATTTGTCAAATTTGTATGGATACCCAACTGATTGTCCCCAGCGTGAAAAGAATGGGTGGACCGGAGACGCTCATATAGCAATCGAAATGGGGCTTTTTAATTTTGATGGGATTACCGTTTATGAAAAATGGTTAGCCGATCATCGTGATGAGCAACAGCCCAATGGAGTGATCCCTGCCATCATTCCCACAAGTGGATGGGGGTATCATTGGGCAAACGGACCTGACTGGACCAGTAGTATCGCAATCATTCCATGGAATACCTACCTTTTTTATGGGGATAATAAACTTTTAAAAGACTGTTACTCCAGCATCAAAAGATATGTGGATCACATTACAGAGATAAGCCCAGGATTCATAACCAATTGGGGTTTGGGTGACTGGGTTCCCGTAAAATCTAAAACACCAAAAGAATTCACCTCTTCTCTTTACTATTATATAGATGCTAAGATTCTTTCGAGAGCTGCAAAAATGTTTGGAGAAGAGGAAGATTTTCTTAAATATTCAACGCTAGCTAAACTAATAAAAGAGAAAATAAATTCACTTTATTTTAACCCAAAAACATCAATTTATGGGAGTGGTTTTCAAACAGAGTTAAGCACTGCCCTATTTTGGGGAATTGTACCAGAAGAACACAAAGAAAAGGTCACTTTAAATTTAAAGAGAAGAGTAATATTAGACAACAGCCACATAGATGTGGGTTTATTAGGAAGCAAAACCATTCTAAACGCTTTAAGCGAAAATGGATATGCCGACCTGGCCTACAAGCTTGCGACACAGGAAGATTTTCCCTCCTGGGGAGCTTGGATTAAAAGCGGCGCAACAACCCTTTTTGAGGATTGGAAAGTAGATGAAAGTAGAAAAGGTGCAATGTCAAGAAATCATATTATGTTTGGTGAAATAAGTGCATGGTTTTATAAAGCTTTGGGGGGAATAAAACCAGATTCACAAAACCCTGGTTTTAAAAACATATTATTGGAACCTCATTTTGTAGAAGGGTTAGAAAGTTTTAGTGCAAAACACAACGGCCCTTTTGGAGAGATAATCAGTTCATGGGAAAAAAATAATGGAGTGGTTGATTATCAAGTAACAGTTCCTCCCAATAGCACTGCATCTTTAACTATAGGCGCCAAAGATTTGATCAGTTCTGATGGCATTGACTTTTTAGAACAAAAAGAAGGTTTGTTCAATGCCAAATTGCAATCTGGGAATTATAATTTTAAAATTAAACAAAAATAATAAATCTAAAATACTCATTCACAATCAAAATAATGAATGCATCACGATAGTAACTTAAGAATTAGCTTCCGACAGACCCCTGCTCTTAATTTTAAATTATTTCTTATATTTAATTTTTTAAACTGTCAATACAATGAACATATTCTTTTTATTAAAAAACAAATTAATCGTGATTTTTCATTTGTCAAATCTATTTATTCTGAAAGCTTTGAAAAGGGATAAAAACAGTTTTTATGTCTCGGCTCTAGCAAATCGTCTTCAAAGTGATATCGGTTTTAATTCAGGTATTTACGCAATAAACCTGCATCTAGTTATTGCAGGCACGAAGTGGATTAATACATCTAGTTTTTTTAATAAACCAGATGTTAATCAACAGCTTAGAGTCATTATAACTACTATTCATGAAAAATAGTTTATCAATTGCAGTTGTTTTTACCATTCTATTATTTGGGCTGCTTTTTATCCCATTAGCTGGCAAAGTTGAAAATACTTTTGTTTTTTTTCTTGGTAGGTTTCACCCCATAATCCTTCATCTCCCCATAGGCGCATTGGTTGTGTTGTTTCTAATGGAAATAATCAATGATTTTCGCCGAGATTTGAATTTAAATTCAGCTTGTAACATTTTACTTTGGTTTTCGGTTTTCAGCATCATTCCAACAATTATATTGGGTTTTCTTTTGGCTTCAAGTGGGAATTATAATGATGAGATGTTGAACACTCACAAATGGTTGGGCTGGTTTACGGCTTTAATTTGCATTTGGTTGGTTGTGCTGCGTCAAAAAAAATCATCTAATAAACCAAACAGCGTAACACGTTTTTACAAGATGTTTTTATTAGTAAATGTTTCACTACTATTATTTGCTGGTCATTATGGAGGCTCTTTAACTCATGGGGCTAACTATTTAACTAAGTACATGCCTTCGGAAATGAAAACGGTATTGGGTGTTGACAATGGAGATGCTGAGTATTTAGCTATTAACAGAGCAACAGATTCGACTTCTAAAGAAGCATTACTCTTTAAAAACAAGATTAAACCGATCATGGAAATACATTGCTTCAAATGCCATGGGGAAGATAAGCAAAAAGGTGACATGCGGTTAGATGTTTTGAACTGGGATATGATCAATGGACCTGACGCTGAAAGATGGCACTCTGCTTTAGATGTTATTAATTTAGGAGAGATGCCTCCCAAAAAAGAAACACAGCTTAAAGACGAAGACCGTGTTGCAGTTGTAAACTGGTTGTCAAATAATTTAAAAAGAGCAGCTTTAGCTAAGCAGAAAGATAATAAAGTTGTAATGCGTAGATTGACAAAAAAGCAATATACCAATTCGTTAAATGATTTACTTGGTGTTAATGTAAACTTTGGTGATGTCTTACCTAATGACGGAAAATCTAAAATGGGGTTTAGTAATAATGGGAATATACTGCAAACCTCTGCGCTACATATTGATTATTATCAAAAAATCGCTCGAGAAGCTTTAGATAAAACAATTTTTCATGGAGAAAGACCAAGATCAAGGCGTTACAAGGTTTCATTAGGGAAAGGTATAGGAGATGGATTTACCGGTGCAGAATATGGGGGTTATCAAACCGCCTCAATAAGTAATAAAGATTTAATAGTGGATATATTAAATCATGACGGAAAGCCGATTCGAAATTTAAAAAATTACAATAATGATTCCTTAACAGTGTTAAAGAATAAGATTGGAATTGGAATGAGAGGATCTGAAAGCAATCGATACACTATAGTTAAGGAAGGATTGATTTTAAATTCTGCTCTACCTGCAAAGGAAGTTACGCCCAAGTCATGGCAAGGACCGTCACCAAATTTAAAGTTATTAGTCAAAGAAGATTTTCCAAGAAAAGGAGATTTTATTTTTAGGGTTGAAGCTTCAAAAGGCTATAATTCTATGTCTAAAGAGCGACTGATTAACTTACGAAATGATAACCCAACCATAAATTCGTCAAAAGCTATTTATGTAGCTGCTAAAGACTTAAAAAATTCTCATAATTTAGTCTTAAAAAACAATCGCTGGTTAACACCAATTAATGTTGCTGATAATGTTTGGACTCAATTCCGTTATGACATACCTGAATCTGGAATATATCAGATAGAGCTTATTCATCCGTATGTATCGGAAGATGAAATGCCGTCTTATGAAATAAATCCTTTGGGTCGGGATCGTTCGGGGGTAATTTCTAAGCGTTTGCATATAAGTAAAGAATTAAAAGATACTAATGAAATAAGAACACCAATCTCATTGGCATACCTGTCTAAAGGGAAACATAAAGGATATGTTACTGGAAAGTTTTTTGTTGGATTTAGCCATATTATATTTACCCCTTTACATGAAGATGATCCATTATCCAGAATACTTAAAGAAGAAAATGATAAAGATGAATTAAAATATGCTTCAGTTAACCCCTCGATTCAAGTATTTGCTGGTACTAGGACAGATGATGGGGTAGATTATAAAACGTTTGGAAAATCCAAAGAGGTCAACATTCCATTGGGAGAACATCAAACATTTGAGTTTAAGGGTAGATTAGAAAATTTACCAATTCCATTAGAAAGTTCGAATGTAAGTGGTGAATTGGCAAACATATTAACTGTTGGAGTTTGGAATAATCATCTGGTCAAAGAAAGTAGTTTAAATGGTCCACCATTACTTATAAAATCAGTAGAGTTTGAAGCACCTTATTATCCGATCTGGCCTCCAGAAAGTCACACAAATATATTTTTTGATTCTCCAAATAAGGCGAATATTGAAACTTACACTGAAGAAATCCTAAGTCGATTTATACAAAATGCTTTCAGGCGTTCACTTAATTCAGGTGAATTAAATCGATATATGGATTTCTGGAGAAGCATTAAAGAAGATTTTGAACGTTATGAGGATGGTGTTAAAGAAGTTTTAGTCGCTGTGCTATGCTCGCCTAATTTTATTTACCTATTTGAGCCCGAAACGGATGAATCAAAAAAATCAGAGGATGAATTTTACTTGGCTTCACAAT
>Ga0308004_10001095_pt1 | contig 12037 bp, 14 predicted proteins | sample Neamet38_FD_203156 | JGI IMG/M metagenome (GOLD analysis project Ga0308004, IMG submission 203156) | Marine microbial communities from water near the shore, Antarctic Ocean - #38 | ecosystem: Environmental > Aquatic > Marine > Unclassified | place: Southern Ocean | collected 2014-06-06 | reverse complement strand
TCAGAAATTAAGAAAAAATTAGCTGAAAATAAAATTCTTCAGATGAAGGAAGCTGCTCTTAAAGAAATAAAAGATGCATCAGTTAAGATTGCAATAGATTCTGTTAAAAAGATTATTAGTACATCAATTGATAAATCAAAACTTGACAATCTTTTTGATAAAAACCTAGAAGAAACAAAAATAGTATTAAAAAAAGTCAGCCTCTAGTTCATATTACAATTGTAAATTAATACAAAAATATGGAAATTTTTGTTAAATCCTAAATTTATAAATTAATGTAAAAAAATAATGATATATGATACTTAGTTGAATGTATAAAAATCTTAAAAATTTACCACCAAAAAATAAAGATATGCTTTCAGATTCTAAGTCCTTTGAATCTTATTCAAAAAGTAGTCTTAAATCTATTAAGATTGAATCATATTTTTCTGCTTACGATGAAATTTTTAAAAAGTATATAGGAAAAAAAATTGTATTTGTTGAAATTGGAATTTACCATGGTGGGTCTTTAGAAATGTGGAGAAATTATTTTGGAAGTCAGGCTAGAATAATTGGTATTGATATTAATCCTGAGGCTAAAAAATTAGAAGACAGGGGGTTTGAGATTTTTATAGGAAGTCAATCATCTAAAAAGTTTTGGAATACTTTTTATGAAAAAGTTGGTCCTGTAGATATTGTTTTAGATGATGGTGGACATCAAAATAAACAACAGATTATAACAGCATATGAGTCTATAAAAAATATTAACGATGGTGGTGTTCTTGTTACTGAGGATACACACACAAGTTACCTGCAAAGATTTGGTAATCCATCTAAATATTCATTTATTAATTTTGCAAAGAAAAAAATTGATAAAATAAACTATAGGTTTCCTTTATTTAAAGACAAAAATAACATAGAGAGAAAAATTTTTTCTATTAGCTTTTATGAGTCAATTGTTGCGTTTAATATAAATACTAAAAAATCGATTATTCCAAATTATTTAGAAAATAATAATAACAGTTTTACTAACGAATATTTGTGGGATGGCTCCTTCAGTGAATTTTTTCCTTATATACAAAAACATATAGATGGACGATTTAAATTTCTAAAAGAAGTTCCTATTTTAAAAAAGATTATCAGGATTTTGTTTTATAAAAAAAATTTTGTTGCTAGGTTAAAAGAGCGTTTGTCTTTAAAAGAATATTTTAAATAATATATAATGAAATCTATAATAATTGGTTCAGGATTTGGTGGAATAGCTGCAGCGTTAAGGCTTAGAGCAAAAAAACATCAAGTAACTTTAATTGAAAAACATCCTGATCTTGGAGGAAGAGCAAGAGTTTTTAAAAAAAATGGTTTTACTTTTGATGGTGGCCCAACAGTAATAACTGCCCCCCACTTAATTGAAGAGCTTTTTGGACTATTCAACAAAAATGCTAAAGACTACATAAAGCTTACCCCCCTTAAAATTTGGTATAGGTTTATCTTTGAAGATGGAATGAAATTTGATTATTCTGGAGATGAAAATGAAATGAAAAGTCAAATTAAAGAAATTAATGAAGATGATGTTAAGGGTTATGAAGAGCTTGTAAAGTTTACTAAAAAGATATTTGATAAAGGCTTCACTGAATTGGCAGATGTGCCTTTTGACAAACCTTTAGTTATGATGAGACAATTACCAGCTTTATTAAAACTGAAGAGTTATAAGTCAGTTTATGCACTGGTGTCATCATATATGAAAAATGAAAAACTAAGGCGCATGTTAAGCATGCACCCACTTTTAGTTGGTGGAAATCCATTTACAACAACATCGATTTACGGGTTAATACTATTTCTAGAAAAAAAATGGGGTATTCACTACTCGATGGGAGGAACTGGAAATATCATCAATGGTTTAGAAAAACTTATGTCTGAAGAAGGGGTTGAGTTAATTAAAGGGCATGAAGTTATCAATATAATTTCATCTAATGGAAAAGTCGAAGGTGTAAAGCTAGATAATCAGATCAAAATCAATGCTAATAATGTGATTTGTAACGCGGATCCACCAGCTGTTTATGAAAAATTACTTAAAAATAATAAAACCAGCACTTTATTTGAATGGAAAAAAAAAAGGATGGATTATTCAATGGGCTTGTTTGTTTATTATTTTGGAACAAAAAAAACATACCCAGATATTGAACATCATACTATAAAATTTGGTGATAAATACCAAGAGCACTTAAATGATATTTTTAATAAAAAAAAATTAAATTCAGATATAAGCTACTATCTACACAGACCTTCTGCTACAGATAAATCCATGGCGCCAAAAGACCATGATTGCTTTTATGTCCTAGTGCCAGTTCCAAACAATCAATCAAAAATAAACTGGAAAATTGAAGGTGAAAAAATGAAAAATTTAGTGATTGATAAAATGGAGAAAGCTTTACTACCAGATCTAAGAGCAAATATAGTTGAAGACTTCTACTTAACACCAGATTATTTTGAAAAAGAGTTAAATACTAAATTTGGGTCTGGGTTTTCAATACAGCCAAAATTTACGCAATCTGCGTATTTTAGATTTCATAATAAGTCTGAAGTATGTGAAGGGCTTTATTTTGTTGGTGCAGGAACACATCCTGGTGCTGGCGTGCCTGGCGTGCTATCTTCTGCTAAAGTATTAGATAAAATCTTATAATGTCTAATAAAAGCTATTTGTCAATTTATGCAAAATCATTTAATTGGGCAGGTTTTTTTCTACCAAAAAATACCTATCAAAAATGCTCTACTTTATATGATTTTTGTAGAACTATAGATAATATTGCAGATGAAGAAGGTGATATAGAGATAAAAAAAAAGAAATTATCTTATTTTAAAAAAAATTTTACTAATAAAAATTTTGATGATCTTGTGATTAAAAATATGTGGAATCTTATAGATGAGCATTCAATTTCAACAAAAATTATTTCAGATTTATTTAATGGTGTTGAATCTGACTTAAAAGAAAAAGTGCAACTCAATACAAAAAAGGATTTGCTGATATACTCTTATAGAGTGGCTGGGACAGTGGGCCTAATGATGGCTAAAATTTTAAATGTAAAAAATAGAGAGGCTATGAAATCAGCTATAGATCTTGGCATTGCAATGCAATTAACTAATATAGCTAGAGATGTAGTTGAAGACTCAAAAAATAACAGATTTTATATTCAACATAACTTTGAAACCATAACTCATACATTAAATATGGCTAACATATTTTATGATAGTTCATTCTCAGCTATTAGAGAAATTCCTTTTAATTTTAGATTTGCCATCTTGGTTGCTAGAAGGGTTTATCGAAAAATAGGAGATAAAATTTTAATAAATAATAATATTGCTACTTACAATAAATGTGGAAAAATTTATGTAAACAACCTTGGAAAAGTACAACAAACTTTTTTATCCATATTTGATTTATTAAAACTTTTCTTGATAAAACAAAAAAATCATCTTAGAGATGAAGAACATCTTCTTATAAATGAAGAGATAGATCTAAATGAAAGAATTTGATTATACAATTTTAGGTGGTGGTTGTGCCGGGTTGTCTTTGGCTTATGAGTTAGAAATCCACAATAAACTCAAAGAAAAAACACTCGCAATTATTGAGCCACGATTAGAATACAAGAGAGATAAAACTTGGTCTTTTTGGAAAACAACTGAACATAATTTTGATGATTGTATAAAAAAAAGCTGGAAAAACTTTTCAATAAACACGACTAATAAGACTAAATTTGTGGAGTGTAATTCTCTTCCATACCAGTCTATAGACAGTGGATTATTTTATGACAAAATAATTAATACACTTAATAAAAATAAAAATATTTATTTTTATAAAAATATTAGTGACATAAATTTGAATAATACTTTTATTTTTAATAGTGTCCCTGCCTTAGGCCCCAAAGAAGACACCTTATGGCAACATTTTATGGGTATTGAAATTGAAACTACTAAAAATACTTTTGATGAAGAAATTATGAATTTAATGGACTTTGATTGTGAACAACGTGATAGCGTTCATTTTTTTTACACACTACCGTATGATAAAAAAACAGCTTTAATTGAAACTACATGGTTATCTAAAATGAATAATAATTTACTGACAGATTATGAGAATCAGTTAAAAGATTATGTAGAAAACCATCTTAACATTAAAAATTATAAAATTAATTATACTGAGAAAGGTGCTATACCGTTGTTTAAGCTATCAAATGTTAATGAAAAAAATAAAATAAACATTGGTACTGCTGGAGGGATGACGCGCCTAAGCACTGGATATACTTTCTTAAATATTCAAGATCATAGCAAATTTATTAGAAAAAATATTGAAAATATCAATAATATGAAAAAATATGAAATAAAAAAAAAATATCATTTTTTAGATAACATATTTTTAAAAGTTTTAGATAATAACCCAAAACAAATACCGGATATATTTTTTAAAATGTTTGAAAAATCACCCAAGACTGTTATTCAATTTTTATCTAACAAAAGTAATATCCTTCAGGATCTTTCAGTTGTTCTTAGTATGACAAAAAAATCACTTTTTATAAAAGCTCTTTTAAAATAAAATGAGTATTCCGGTTAAAAAAATAAATTTTTTTCATTCGATAATATTTTTTCTGTTAGTAAGTTCATTTGCATTAATTATGAATCAATTTGAAAATTTAAAAATTTCACCAATAATTTGCTTTTTTTTTATACTTTCTATTGGAATTTCACACGGCGCCTTGGACCATCAAAAAGGTAAAAAACTTACAAAAATATATAATTTAGAAAATTCCTATTTCTTTTATTTGATTTATTTAATGTTAGTTCTAATTGTAATACTAATTTGGTTTTTTTTCCCAACAATATCTCTTTTATTATTCCTAATAGTGGCCTCATATCATTTTGGAAAAGAAGATATTGATTTTTTATTCTATAAAAAAAACGGGTCCAATATAATTCTTTATTTTTTGAAGGGTATGTTAATTATTGTTACACCATTACTATTTCACTTTATAGAAACAATTAATATTTTTAAATTATTACTAGTAGAAAATGAAAATTTTTATTTATTTTTGGAATTTACAGAAAGTAATTATATTCTTCTCCTTGTTTTTTTAATGTCTTTATTGGTCAATATCTATTATCTCACGAACAACTTCAAATTTACTAATTTCTTAATATTTTTTGATTTCTTTTCCATTGTAGTTTTGAATTATTTTTTAACACCCTTGTTTGCTTTCACGATGTATTTTTGTTTTTTACATTCTTTCAGACACTCAATATCATTAATGGTTGAACTAGATGAAAATAGCTTTAAGAACGGTAGTTTACTTTTCATCAAAAAAGCTATGCCCTTGACAGTTTTAACTGCTGTCTTCTATATTTTAAGCCTTTATTTTCTTTCTAATTATTATCAATTAAATGACGCAATACTAAAAGTTATATTTATTGGTTTGGCGTCCTTGACCTTTCCTCATATATTGCTTGAATATCTTTTAGAAAAAAATGAAAAATAGAGAAATAAAAATATTACTTTCTGCACCACGTGGTTTTTGTGCGGGTGTAGAAAGAGCTATAGAGATAGTAAAAAAAAGTCTTAAAAAATATGGTGCTCCTGTTTATGTACGGCATGAAATAGTTCATAACAAGCATGTGGTTGATAGCCTAAAAGCTTTAGGTGCAATTTTTGTCGAAGAATTGAGTGAAATTACAGACAAAAGTAGACCTGTGATATTTTCTGCACATGGGGTGCCAAAAAATGTACCCACTGAAGCTGATAGTTATAAAATGGAGTATATAGATGCTACATGCCCCCTTGTGTCAAAAGTTCATAGAGAAGCTGAGAATCTACACAAAGCAGGCTTTCATATTTTACTTATTGGGCACAATAATCACCCTGAGGTTATAGGTACGATGGGACAACTGCCAGATGGAACTATGGATTTGATTCAAGATGAGCACGATGTTGAGAGCTATGAAATGAACCCAAACAAAAAAATTGCCTATGTTACTCAAACAACTCTATCTGTTGACGACACCAAAGGTATCATAAATGCTCTTAAAAAAAAATTTCCCAAAATTAAAGAACCATTTAAAGAAGATATTTGTTATGCAACTACCAATCGTCAGTCTGCTGTCAAAAATATAGCAAAAAGATGTGATATGTTTTTTGTTTTAGGTAGCCGAAATTCATCAAATTCAGTGCGTTTAGTCGAAGTTGCAGAGCAATCAGGTTGTCCCCATACAGAATTGATACATTCAGAAAGCTTAATACCTTTTGAAAAATTACAAAAATGTAAAATAATTGGAGTTTCTTCTGGGGCATCTGCACCTGAAATTTTAGTTGAAGATTTTATCAATAAACTTAAAAATAAATTTAAAATAAAAATTGAAGAAGTTGAAATTATAAAAGAAAATATTGTCTTTAAAGTTCCTAGAAAACTAAATTAAATGGCTGTGTACACAAAATTAACTAATAAAGACATTCTTTTATTAAGTGACAGTTATCAAATAGATAAAGTTAATAGTTTTGAAGGTATAAAAAAGGGAATAGAAAACACAAACTATTTATTAAAGACTAACAAGCAAAAATTTATCCTAACAATTTTTGAAAAACGTGTTCAAAAAAAAGATTTACCTTTTTTTATGAATTTAATGGATAAACTAAATCAAAAAAAAATTATTTGTCCAAAACCTTTAAAGAATAAAAAAGGAAAATATTTAAGCACAATTAATCGTAAATCAGCTTGTATTGTAACTTTTTTAAAAGGAAAAGATAAGGCTAATCTTGATTATAAAAACTGCTTTGACATCGGAAAAAATATTGCAAAATTTCATGAGACCACTAGTAAAATTTCTTTATATAGAGAAAACTCCATGTCTATTAGAAAGTTGGATAGCTTATTAAGATCTATTAAATTTATATCTAAAAAAAAGACTCTAGATCTTCAATCTAGTCTTACTAGAAATTTACGAGATATAAAAAAAGAATGGCCAAAAAACTTACCGAAGGGAATTATTCATGGTGATTTATTTATAGATAATATATTTTTTAATAAGAATAAATTTTCTGGGTTTATTGATTTTTATTTTTCAAGTAATGATTACCTAATGTATGAAATAGCAATTTGTATAAATGCATTATGTTTTGATAAAATAAAAAATAAATTTTTAATGAATAATAAAAAAATTAAAAACCTAATTAATGGGTATGAAAGTGTGAGGGTTCTTTCAGAATTAGAAAAAAAATCATTAAATGTATTGTGTAGGGGTGCTGCGTTGAGATATCTTTTAACTAGAATTTATGATTATTTTAATACACCAAAAACTGCATTAATAAAAATAAAAGACCCTAAAGAATATTTACAAAAATTAATTATTCACAATAACCTTAATAATTATAAAGATTATTATAATTAATGATAAAAATTTATACAGATGGATCGTGCCTAAACAATCCTGGTAATGGTGGGTGGGCTGCAATTATAAATATTAATGGAGAGGTTAAAAAAATTAGTGGAAGCGTAAAGGATACGACTAACAATAAAATGGAGTTAATGGCTCCTATTAAAGCCCTTCAAGAAGTAGGAGAAAATGAGCGTATCGAAATTTATACAGATTCCCAGTATGTGAGGTTAGGGATTACTGATTGGGTACATACGTGGATCAAAAATAATTGGCAAACTTCAAAGAAAGAACCAGTAAAAAATAAAGAACTATGGGTTCAATTGCATAAATTAAACAATTTGTGTGATGTTAAATGGATATGGGTTAAGGCCCATGCGGGAAATGTTTTAAATGAAGAGGTTGATTTACTTGCTAAACTAGCAGCTGAATCAAATTAATTTTAAAAAATTTTGTGCAGCAGAAATTTCACATGCACCAGCATCTTCCTCTTCTTGTAATTTAACAACCTTTAGATCGTCAATCAGCATTGTATATCTATTTGATCTAATTCCCAATCCTCTGGCACTTTTATCAATATCCGCCCCTATTGATTTGGTAAATTCTAAAAAGGGGTCTGCCATCATTATAACCTTATCTCCAACATTCTTACTCTTGCCCCAAGCATCCATTACAAATGGATCATTTACTGAAATACATACAATATAATCAATTCCTTTAGATTTGTATTTTTCATAATTATCTAAATAACCTGGCAAATGTTTAGCAGAGCAAACTGATGTATAGGCTCCTGGTAAACCAAATAAAATAACTTTTTTATCTTTAAAAAATTCTTGGGTATTTTTTTGAGCTGGATTTCCATCATTCATAATAAAGACCTTAGAATTGGGAATAATATCATTCTCTTTTAATTTCATTTTATCTTTCCTTTAATATGTTTCTTGATTTTGTCTAGGTTATTTGAAACTATATCATAGTTTTCTTTTTCATCCATAATATACTTTAGCTTTTCTGGAAGACTTGGTCTAACACCAATTGCATTATCAATTGCATCAGGAAATTTACAAGGATGTGCGGTTGCAAGCACAACACTATTTCCCTCTAAACCCATTTTTTTTTTTAATGCACCAAATGCTATTGCACTATGTGGGTCAAGAATAACTTTATGTTTTTCATAAACCTCTTGAATAACTTTTAAAACCTCACCTTCATTTAAACTTGCTGATAAAAAGTTTTCATTAATTTTTCCTAATATTTTTTTTGAAAGAATATATTTTCCATCTTCTTTAATTCCTTTCATAATATCTTTAGTCTTAACATCGTCACAATCATTTAGGTCATAAATTAGTCTTTCGAAATTACTTGCGATTTGAATATCCATACTTGGAGAATTAGTTTCAAAAACTGTCTCTGTTTCATATTTTCCATTAGATATTGCTCTATCTAAAATGTTATTTTGATTAGTTGCAACAATAAGTTTGTTGATTGGTAAACCCATTTTTTTTGATAAATACCCAGCATATACGTCACCAAAGTTTCCAGTTGGTACAGAAAAATTTATTAATCCCTCATCTTTGACTAAAAAATAACTATAAAAATAATAAACTGACTGTGCGATTATTCTTGCCCAGTTTATTGAATTTACCCCAGACATATTTATTGAATGAGAAAATTCTTTATCTGAAAACATTGATTTAACTAAATTTTGACAGTCATCAAAATTTCCTTCTACCGCTATATTAAAAACATTTTTTTCTTTAACTGTCGACATTAATTTTCTTTGTACAATGGAAATCTTATTGTGTGGATGAAGAACAAATATATTCATGTTATTTTTGCCCTTAATTGCGTCTATTGCTGCTGCTCCTGTGTCACCTGATGTTGCAACAATCACATTTATATTTTTATTGTTTTTTTGAAGATAATGTTCGTAAAAATTTCCAAGCAGCTGCATTGCAATATCTTTAAATGCAAGTGTTGGTCCGTGAAAAAGTTCTAGAATTTTAGTATTACCTACTTTAATTAAATCTATAGCGTTCTCTTTTCTAAATACTGAATATGACTTATTTACAATGTCGGATAGTTCTCTTTCAGACATAAAATCTCCAATAAAAGGAAATAATATTTTTTTAGCTAAGTCTTGATAGCTTAATTTACTAAGTGATCTTAACTCTTCTGCAGAATATTTCTTTATTACTTTCGGTACAAATAGACCTCCATCATCTGCCAGACCTTTAATAAATACCCGCTCAAAACTATATTCTTTTGAGTTATTTCTGGTGCTTATATATTTCATCAACGATTTATAAGTATTTTACTTTATTTTTCTTGGTCACAATGTTTAAATTAAACTATCTGCTAAGAACAATACAAAAATTAAAAATAAATATAAGATTGAATAACCAAAGACTTTCTTTGCTTTCTTTAGGTCAAATTTATTTTTTTTATATTGATGTAGATCAAAACAAATAAAATTATAATATATTGTAAGAATTAAAGCAGGTAGTAAATAGGTTAAACCTGAAAAATTGATCCAGTATGGAAAAATTATAACAGGTAGCATTAATAGGGAGTAAATAAGAATATATATTTTTGTTTTTTCGATACCATCTGTTAGGGGCAGCATTGGAATTTTAGCCTTCTTGTAATCATCAGCCTTATATAAACTTAAAGCCCAAAAATGGGATGGTGTCCAAAAAAAAATTATCAAAAATAAACTTATTGGTTCTAAACTAATAGTATTAGTGGCTATAGTCCATCCTATTACAGGTGGTAATGCTCCAGCGGCTCCACCAATAACGATGTTTTGAGGAGTTTTTCTTTTTAACCATATTGTATAAATAAAAAGATAAAAAAATATTGTAAATAATAAGAGTGATGCAGATAAAAGATTTGTAAAATAATTTAATGCTCCAACGGAAATAACTGAAAGCACCACACCAAAAGCAAGAGCTTGTTTTCTATTAATTTTTCCAGTTGGAATTGGTCGTAAACATGTTCTTGCCATGAGTGCATCTAAATCTGATTCATACCACATGTTTAAACATCCTGCTCCTCCAGCCCCTAAGGCGACCAAAAAAATACCTACCATTGCATCAATAATATTTATATTTGAGTTAGACGTTAAAAGACCAACTGCGCATGTAAATATAACAAGAGACATAACTCTTGGCTTCATTAGTAAATATAAAGATTTAATATAAATATTAATGTCTATGGGTACAGTTTTTTTTATAATCATGATGGATAATTTTACTCTACACTTAATCTATATTTATTAAAATAAATATAAGTGATACCACCATTCCGATAATCAAAATATGATTACCTAAATCAAAAAATCCAACTTGTTTATTTTTTTTATCAATAAATCTTCTACTAATAGGCAAATTGTCATATGGATTAATTTTGATTGACGCACTCTTTTCTTTTTGAGCTTCTATTTTTAATTGAGTACCAAACCATGTTACATAAATAAAAAATAAAAAAAATATTAGTACTCCAGCAAGTACAGTAAAACCCGTCATATAAATTACCCTCCTATAAAAAAATATAATAATCTTGTAAAAACAGTGTATTTTGCTTCTGCCGCCATTAGTATAATAAAACCAACTATTGCTGTCATTGGCCACAAAAGAACGTTAACTAAAGCATATCTTTCCCAATATAAATGCATAAAGAAAGCCATTATTAAACCAGCTTTAAGAAACATAAATATTAAAATTAAAGTCCATCTTAAAAACCCTTGAAATGCAAACCAGTCGACCATATAAGAAAAAAAACTGAGCAGAAATAGAAGACCCCAGATCCAAAGGTATATTCCTATTTTGTGTGTTGTTGCTTGTTCTTTTTTTTGTGTTTCATCCATAGTTTAGTTTACCATAAGTAAAAAAAGGCAAATATAAATACCCATACCAAATCAACAAAGTGCCAATATAGGCCTAAAATTTCTATTGCAACATAATCTGATTTCATTGTAGTAAAAAATCCTCTTTTACCTTCATCAAAATCTCCTCTAAAAACTTTTCTTGCATAGATAAATAAAAATATAACTCCAATCGATACATGTGTTCCATGAAAACCTGTGATCATAAAAAAGAAGGACCCAAATTGTTTGGCTCCAAATGGATTTTCCCATGGTCTAACACCTTCGTGTATTAATTTAGACCATTCGAATACCTGCATACCAACAAATGTAAGGCCACCTATAGCTGTAGCTAATATCAGCCAACCACACATTTTTCTATTTTTTTCATATCCATATTTAACTGCTAGCGCCATGGTTCCACTGCTTGTAATTAAAACGAATGTCATGATAGCAATTAATAATAATGGAACAGGCATGCCACCTACATGTAATGAGAAAACCTCACTTGTATTTGGCCAATCTACTACAGTAGAAGTTCTTCCTTTCATATATGAAATTAAAAAACAGCTAAATACAAAAGTGTCACTTAATAAAAAAATCCACATCATAACTTTACCCCACTGAACACCTTTAAACGCAGTTTGATCTGATCCCATATCATGGGACATGCCCTTAAAACCTTTAGGTAAATTATTTAATGAATTATCTGACATATAAATTGATTAAGTTTTTTCAACCTCCGCACTTATAACTTTACTTGGTGGGGTTGTTTGAGTT
>Ga0308004_10001093_pt1 | contig 12042 bp, 11 predicted proteins | sample Neamet38_FD_203156 | JGI IMG/M metagenome (GOLD analysis project Ga0308004, IMG submission 203156) | Marine microbial communities from water near the shore, Antarctic Ocean - #38 | ecosystem: Environmental > Aquatic > Marine > Unclassified | place: Southern Ocean | collected 2014-06-06 | reverse complement strand
TAGTTGGATAGAAAGACCTAACTTAAAAAATTATGAGTATCAAATGGGCTTGAACTCAACACCAATATATGAGAAAGTTTTTAAAAAAAGAAGAATAGAGAAATTAAAAATATTAGAATTAGGCGTTGCAAATGGACATTCTATTGCAAGTTGGCATCATTATTTTCCAAATTCAGAAATTTATGGCATTGATAATAAGAAGCCATATAAATTTTTTTATAAAAGTCCAAGAGTTAAATACTTCCAGTTAGATATATTTAATGAAAAAAAAATTAACAAGTTTATTACTAATTATGGTAAATTTGATTACATTATTGATGATTCCTTGAATACTGAAAAAGCAATGCTCCATAATATTAAAAATTTTTATCCATCTTTAAAGTCAGGTGGAGCATATTTTCTAGAAGATTATGGTTTTTATGACCATGTGCAAAAAGCGATGCAGGAAGTAAAAGTATATAATACTAAAAATAATATGAGATATTTTCTTAATAGCAGGACAATGAAAAGTATTTTGGAGATGTTAAAAAATAAAACTATATTTGATGATGATATTTTAAATGAAAAAATTCTTGAAGATATTTTTTTAACTTTAGAGAATATTGAATTTGGTAATTATAACCATCCACATGCTGCAATTGCAATAATGTATAAAAAATAATTTTAACAATTAAGTTAATTTTGCAATCTCTATTTTATTTTCTACCGCTAAATTTCTTGTAATTTTTAGACCTTCACCAATAAAATTTAGTAAATTTGCTGTTATTGCGCCAGAGACTTTATCATTTTTTAATGCCTCGACTATATGCTCTGGTGTGCCAGCTCCACCCATCAGAAGGATTGGTTTATTTGGTAAATTTACAGCATTGTTTATTAAATCAAAATCAAAACCATTTCCGGTTCCATCTTTATCTATAGAATGAAGGATTATTTCACCAAAATTATACACTTTAATTTCATTTAAAAGTCTATCAACACTCATATTAATATCTTTTGTTCCACTTTCTGTAAAAACATTATTATTATCACCCTTGTAATCGATCATAATTGTTATGGCTTGATTGCCATATATTTCTGATATCTGATTGATGAAATTTTTATTTCGAGCCTCAGTATTTATTAAAATCTTATCAGCACCATTTTCAAAGCAATTCTTAACATCATTTATACTTCTTATAGAGCCACCAATCATTATTGGAGCAAATATTCTTTCCCTTATAACTGCTATATCTTTAAAGAAACTATTAATTTCTTTCTCATCAGGATTTTTGGTAACTAATATAAATGTTAACTCATCAATATGCTCACAAGTTTCTTGAAAACTATAATTTTTTTCCAACCAATTGAGGTCACCAATTTTTTGCAATCTAAAATTTCTACTCAGAAAAAAATGGCCCTTGCTATAAAGCAGAGAAAAAATTATTCTTTTATTTATCATTTAAAATTACAAAAATTATCTAAAAACCTTAAACCACTTTTGTGGCTTTTTTCAGGGTGAAACTGAGATCCAAATACATTTTCACTTTCAACATATGATATAAATTTTTCACCATAATATGTGGTTGCATAATTAATTTTCTCTGAAATTTTTGTTAATCTATAAGAATGAATAAAATAAAAATAAGGGTTTTTTGGAATATCTTTCCAAATTTTACTATATTTATAGTCTACCTTTGCAAATCCCACATGTGGCACAGGTAGTTTTTTTATTTTATCTGTTGTAAATAATTTAAGATTTCCATCTATAAAATTTAATCCTAAGCTCGATTTTCCCTCATCACTACTCTTAAAAAGTAGCTGCATGCCAACACATATGCCTAGCAAAAAATTTCCTCTTTTTTTATTCTCTACCAAATATTCATAAAAACCAAGTTTTTTTAAATTTTCAGCAAGGTTTCCAAAAGAGCCAACTCCTGGAAATATAATATGGGAAAAGTTATAATTTTTTTCAGGTTTGTCTAGCACCACAGATTCATAATCAAGATATTTTAAAGCATTTATCAGAGAGGCAATATTACCTGAGCCACAATTTATAATAGCTATTTTTTTCACACTCAATTAATTTCAAATTTAGGTTTCCAGTCTTTATTTGTCTTTTCAAAAAGATCTTTATTTACAAAACTGTCAATAGTATCAAAAAATTTTTTTTCAGTTATGTCAAAATATTTTAAATAAGAATTTAAATACTGTTCTGGAAAAATTCCATCATACAACCTCACAAGATTTTTGGCTTGCTCCCTAGACAGTGCACCTCTTCTTATTTCAATTCCCGCATCTTGAGTTGCTCTACCAAATCCAAATTTAAGATACATTAAATAGTAGTGTAAAGATGAAAGTTCTTGATCATTGTGTGCAAAATTTGTGAAGGTACCAGTATTAGTAGTGTCAACATCCTGTAAATTATATTTTTCTTTTGCTACAATATAATTTTTATAGGGATTCCAATTCTCAAAATAACTATAATGAGTAATATTAATGTTTTCTAAATTCTTATCTGGATAATTATACCAATATAGATCATCATTACTTAAATTTGACTTTTTTATTACAGAATCGTAAGTGTTATTTAGAAAAACTTCTTTTTGGTGATCAATACCATAAACTGGATTATATTTAAATTTATCTGTTCCACCATATTCTACTTCACCATCTTCACCATATACAATCAAATTAATATTCATTAAGTTTGCAATTATTATTGGTACTGTATGTACTGCTGTCATCCAACCATAATATCCCTGCCCATGATCTAAAAAACCAATTTTATCCAAAATTGACATTATTTTTAAATTAGGATTAATATGAATATGATCAATCCCAGTTTCAAGAAAGTTTGACAAGTTGATTTTTCCAATGTCTAATTCTAACGCTGGTCTTACTGTTATGCATAAAGGTTTAAGAGAATATTTATTTTTTAATTGGTCAGTAACATATGTACCATCTTTTCCACCACTAACTGGTACTATACAGTCAAACTCTGACTTTCCTCTATGCTTATTAGTTAATTCTTCTAATTCTTCTTCTCTTACTTTCCAATCTATTGTTTTTTTCTCTTCTGTCCAAGTACAAGCATTACATATATTATTTTTGTCAAAAGTTATTCTTGGCCTTGTTGACATGTTGAGGCATTTTTTACACCAAAAAAGATTAGACATAAGGTTATTATAAACAATAAATTGAGCTATTGTGCTTTACTGTTTAATACTTGAGATATATATCATTTATTTTAAATATATAGAAAAAAAATTTAATGAGCAATAAAATACTAATAACTGGGGCAGATGGATTTATAGGATCACATTTGACAGAACAACTTGTTGCTAGAGGTTTTAATGTGAGAGCGTTTGTATATTATAATTCACAAAATAGTTGGGGCTGGCTTGATGACACCGAAAGAAAAATAAAAAGTCAAATTGAAGTTGTAGCCGGAGACATAAGAGATTATGAGTGTGTAAAAAGTGCCATGCAAGGCTGTGATTATATTTTTAATCTAGCTTCATTGATTGGAATACCTTATTCATACAAGTCACCAAGCAGTTATATAGATACAAACATTAAAGGTATAATGAACATAATGAATGCTGCAAAAGATAAAAGTATTACTAAAATAATACATACTTCAACTAGTGAGGTGTATGGCTCAGCGAAAATTGTACCAATGACAGAAAAGCATCAACTATCAGCTCAATCACCATATGCAGCTAGTAAAATTGGTGCAGATCAACTAGCAATTTCGTACAATAAATCATTTAATCTACCAATATCTATTTTAAGACCATTCAATACATTTGGACCAAGACAATCATTGCGAGCAATTATTCCAACAATAATTACTCAGTTTTTAGATGATAGAGTGAAAAAGATTAAAATTGGAAACGTACATGTAACTAGAGATTTTAATTATATAGACGATACTGTTGATGCTTTCATATCAACCATTAAAGCTAAAAATATTATTGGTGAAGTAATAAATATAGGAACAGGGAGAGAAACTTCAATAAAAGACCTTTTAAAAACTGTTGGTAAAATTACAAAGTGCAAAAAAGCAATTAATCAAGAGAAAATTAGAATTAGAAACAGGGCTACAGAAGTTGATAGACTTTGTGCGTCAAATTTAAAAGCAAAAAAATTGTTAAAATGGAAACCAAAGTTTTACACTAAGTCAGGTTTTGAGGAAGGTTTAAAAAAGACAATTTCATGGTTTGAGAAAAAAGAAAATATAAAAAAATTTAAGACAAATTTTTACAATATCTAATTTTAAATGAAGAAAGATTCTATAGTTTTTCTTACAGCATTTTCAGGTATAAATAGCTTTTATTCACTACAAAGATCATTGATTAACTTAGCATCAATAAAGTTTAAAAATATTTACTTTATGAACAGTGATTATTTGAAATTATTTACAGGAGAATATGCTGAAAAAAAAAAAATAACTAAAAAAGTCTTAAATAATTTTCCAAAAAATATAAAATTTTTTAATCCAAAAAACTTTAATGATGTAGATAGTTTTTTAAAAGATAAAAAACCTATGATTGTTAATAATATTGGAAGAGGATTTGATGTTTATCCTATCCTATTTTATTTAAAGAAAAAAAAAATACCTCAAGTCCTAATTGGGCATGTTGGAAATATACAAGGTTCAACTTATTATTGGCACAAGATTAACCTAAATATTGTTAAATATTTTTTTACAGTACTTTTACCAAGATGGATATCAAGAATAATGGTTGTGCTAGGTTTTTTTTCTCAAATTGATGTTAGATTTATTAGTAATAAAAAAATTTATAAGGGTTTTTTAAAAAAAAAAAATATTATTCTAACCTACTATAAAAAATTTATTTTAGTAAAGAGTAAAATTTTTGATGAAGATTTGAGTAAAAAAAATATTGAGGAAAGGTATATTTTACACTTAGACCAAGATCCTGATTATAGGGCAATGAAATTGGTGAGCCAACTAGATAAAAATTTAGTAAAAAAACATTATTTAAATTTGAATAAATTTTTGAAGTTGTTATCAAAAACCTATAAAAAGAAAGTTATTATTTCAATACATCCACTTTATAGCCAAAGAAAAACAGAAAAAAGATTTAAAAATTTTAAGGTTATAAAAATGAAAACAAATGAATTGATAGAAAAATCTTTCTTGATAACATTTTTTGACTCAAGTGCAATTTTACACGCAATAAAATTAAAAAAGAAAATCATATCAATAAGATCAGATTTATTTTATGGGGGTAAAAAATACAATTCAGATCTTTATGCAAACCTTATAGGTACAAAAAAATTCAATATTTCAAAGGATATTGACATAGATAAAGATAAATTTCTTAAAGAAGTTAAATCAAAAATCAAAAATTATGATAAGTATTTGAGAACCTATGCGTCATTTGACAATACAATTGAAACAGGATCAGAAAAAATTATCAAATATATCAATAGTAGATATTTTTAATCACTAAATGAAAAAATTTTTAGTTTATTCAGGAAGTCGAGCAGATTATGGAATATTAAAAAACTTAATTAAAGATTTAAAAAAAAATAAAAAAATAAATACAAAACTTTTAGCTGGTGGCAGTCATTACGCAAATAAATCAAATTATACATTTCATGAAATAAAAAAGGACAAAGTAGAGATTAATTTAAAAAGTAAAATAAAATTAATCAATACAAGTAATGTTGGAATTTTAAACTTTATCTCAAAGTCAATTACCGATTATACAAAAATTTTAAAATCACAAAAACCTGATATTGTAATTGTTTTGGGTGACAGGTATGAAACCTATGCATTAGTCATTGCAGCATATTTTTTAAGGATAAAAATAGCACATATACATGGGGGTGAGCTAACAAATGGATCTTTTGATGATTCTATTAGACACTCGATATCAAAGTTATCTAATTACCATTTTGTTACACACAAAGACTATAAAAAAAGACTGATTCAACTTGGAGAAGAAAAAAAAAATATTTTTCTAGTTGGATCTTTAGGAGTGCAAAATTTTATTAGTGCATCTAAGAGACCAAGGATAGAAATTTTTAAAAAATATAAAATTCCTGAGAATAAAAAGGTTGTGCTAGTTACATTTCATCCCGAAACTAACAGTATCATTTCAATCATAAAACAAATCAATATCTTAATTTATGCATTAAAATATTTTAAAAATTTATATTTTATTATTACTTATAACAATATGGATTTAGGTGGGTTATATTTTATTAATAAATTAAAGGCTTTAAATAAAAAATATCAAAATTTCTTTCTTATAAAGTCTTTAGGGTCTAGCTTGTATTATGATTTTATAGAAAATGTTGATCTAGTAATGGGAAACTCTTCAAGTGGGATTATAGAGGTCCCGTCATCAAAAACTCCAACATTAGACATTGGTACTAGACAGTTAGGACGTGTAAAATCTGACAGCATATATTCATGTGAGTTAAAAAAGATATCGATTATTAATTCAATAAAAAAAATTTTGAATAAAAAAAAGAAAAATTCAAAAAATGTATATTATCAAAAAGATACAAAAGAAAAAATCTTGAAATTATTATTAAAAATTTCAAAAAATAAAAACCATGAAGTAAAAAAATTTACTGATCTTAAGTTTTAACAAAAATGATAAATAAAAATTTAGATAGAATTATTAAATCAATTCAAGAAGTTACTGGTAATAAAAAATGTTCATTACATGAGCCATGGTTTGACAAATCTGAAATAAAGTATTTAACCAAAGCAATACAGAGCAATTCTGTTTCAACATATGGTAAAGAAACAGTTAAATTTGAAAATGAAATAAAAAAATTTACGGGATCAAAATATGCTATAGCTTTAATTAATGGATCCACAGCACTTTATCTAAGTTTATATTTGATTGGTGTAAATAGAGATACAGAAGTATTAGTGCCAGCATTGAATTATATTGCAAGCGCAAATGCTGTAGTTCAACTAGGTGGAACTCCTCATTTTGTGGATGTGGAAGAGCAAACTTTAGGACCAGATGTTGAAAAGTTAGACTCATACCTATCAAAGCAATGCAAAATTATAAATGGTTTCTGTTACAACAAAGAAACAAAAAAAAAAATAGCTGCTATAATTGTCACTCATATATTTGGACATCCAGCTAAGATTAAAGACATTCTAAGATTGTGCTCAAAATATAAAATTGAACTAATAGAGGATGCAGCAGAAGCTTTAGGCAGTCTATACCGAGGTAAGCATGTGGGATACTTTGGAAGGGCTGGTGTTTTAAGCTTTAATGGTAATAAGATAATAACAACAGGGGGAGGTGGTGCAATAATTACTAACTCTAAAAAATTTGCTGATAAAATAAAATTAATTTCAACAAATTTTAGAAAACCTCACAGATGGTTATACAAACATAATGAATTAGGCTTTAATTATAGAATGCCTAGTTTAAATGCACAACTGGGAATAGCTCAAATTAAAAAATTAAAAAATTTTATTAAACTTAAAAGATCATTGTATAAAAAATATAAAGAAGCATTTAAGGATATAAAAGAATTAAAATTAATGAAGGAGATGATGGGTTCAAAAAGTAATTATTGGTTGCAAACATTAATATTGAATAAAGAAGACTTAAAATTTAGAGATTTGATTATTAAAAAAACAAATGATTTAAATATTGGCACAAGACCAGTTTGGCAAACATTGAACAAGAATAATCACTTAAAATTTTACCCTAAAATGAACTTAAAAAATTCAATTAATCTAGAAAAAAGAATTATAAATTTACCAAGTAGCCCAATCTTATGTCAAAAGAAAAAATAAAGATTGGATTTTTTTGTGATGGTGAGTGGGGATTAAATACTCTTAATTTAATCTTAAAAAAAAAAGATTATAAAATTCAATTTGTATGCACAAGATATGTGGGTGATATAAAAAAAGAAATACTAAATCTTTGTAAAAAAAATAAAATTAAGCATTTTAAATTTAAGAATGTTAATAGTACATCAGCAATAAAAAAAATTAAATCTTTTGAATTAGATATTTTAGCATCAATGTCTTATAATCAGATATTCAAAAAAAAAACTATAGATAGTTTTAAGTCACAAATCATTAATTGTCATGCAGGCTGTTTGCCTTTTTATAGAGGGAGATCTCCACTAAACTGGGCGTTAATAAATGATGAAGATTTTTTTGGAATAACTGTCCATTATATAAATCAAGGTATAGATAAAGGAGATATAATTTTACAAAGAAAATTTAAGATTAAAGATAAAGATAATTATAAATCAATTTTAAACAAAGCATATAAGGAATGCCCAATACTTTTAATCAAGGCGATACATTTAGTTGTCAATAAGAAGGATAAACCGATAAAACAAAGTTTTTTTGATAAAAAAGGTTCATATTATTTTAAAAGATTAAGTGGTGATGAAAGAATTAATTGGAAAACAAATGCTAGAGATATCTATTGTTTTATTAGAGCTTTGAGCAAACCTAGCATCATTGCAACTAGCTATTTTAAAAATAAAAAAATATTAATCGATGAAAGTGATCCTAAATTTATCAAAAGCAAAAAAGACTCAAGTCCAGGTGAAATAATTAAAGTTACAAATAGTTATTTTTTGGTACAAACTAATGATTTTGTCTTAAAAATTAAAAAATGGTATGGAAATATTAGTAAAGGAATGATACTCAGTTAAATGTTCAAATCTAATTTTAGTCAGAAACAAAAAGAAAATTTAGTAATTACCCCAGATAAAACAATCAGGGACGCACTAGTTAAGATAAATTTAAACCACCAAAAATGTGTAACAGTAATAGATAAAACAAAAAAACTAATAGGAATTATTTCTGACGGCAATATAAGAAGAGGTTTGCTCAAAGGCCTGAAATTAGAAGATCAAATTAAAAATATTTATTCAAAAAAAAATATAATCTTTTTTTATAAAAAAAACTTTACACTTAAAGAAGCAAAAAAAAAACTGATTGAAAATTACCACAATACTTATATTGGAATAATACCAGTTGTAGATGATAAAAAAAAAATAATTGATTTTGTTACATTAGACGAAAGTCATATAGAAAAAAAAACTAAAAAAAAAACTCTCACAAAGACAGTTATAATGGCAGGTGGATTAGGTTTGAGAATGAGACCTTTTACAAATGTTTTCCCAAAAGCTTTGACCCCCATTGGAAACAAAACTGTTTCAGAACACATTATGGAAAATTTTAATGAAAATGGATTTGATAAGTTTATATTCTCGATTAACTATAAATCAAAGCTAATTAAAGCTTTTTTTCAAGAATATAAAAAAGATTACATTTCAATTAGTTATATTGAAGAACCAAAACAACTTGGTACAGCTGGAAGCTTAGCTCTATTAAAAAATAAGATTAAAGAAAATTTTTTTGTTATCAATTGTGATTCAATACTAAATTTAGATTTTGAAAGTATTTTAAATTATCACCAAGATCAAAAAAATAAAATTACCATAGTGGTTTCAATGAAAAATATAACAGTGCCATATGGAGTTTGTTCTTTAAAAAAAAATGGCACATTGAACAAAGTTGACGAAAAACCAACCAGAAGGTATTTAGTTAGCACAGGACTTTATGTTTTAAGTCCAGATGTTTTAAAATTAATTCCAAAGAATTCAAAGTATGATTTTAATGAATTAATTAATAGTGCCAAGAAAAATAAAATGAAAGTCGGTTTATTTCCGATTGAAGATACTTCCTGGAAAGATATTGGGAATATGAGTGAGTTAGATAAATTAAATTTATATTAATAGTTTTACACTGTCTTTTATCAAATTTTGATTAAATGGAAAAAAAATTAATTTCAATTACTTTAAGTTTTGAAGATAAATTTAATAAAAAACTTCTCAAATGTTGGTCAATATTAAAAAATCAATATAAAATAAAATATATTAGTTCAAGATCAGAAAAACCTCACATAAGTTTGCTCAGTGGGTATGTTAACAATACAAATGAGGTTATCAATATTTTAAATAAGAAAAATACTAAGCCTTTTTATTTAAATACAAGAGGACTTGGAATATTTTTTAGTGAAAAACCACTTTTATATGTCAGGTGGCAACAAAATGTAGATATCATTAGCTTGTATAAAGTCTTAGATAAAAAGTTAAATCTTTTTTTTATAGAAAAAAATTCTCATACAAAGTTTTCTAACTGGATACCAAAAACAACTTTAGCATATAAGGATTTAAAATTTAAGGATTTAAATAAAATTGAAAAGAAACTAAGATTTATTAATCTAGAAAATAAAGTGTTAATCAAAAAAATTGATTTAATGATAGTTGATGAAAAAAAAGGTGAAAAAATAATTTTTACAAAATCTTTATAATTTTTATTAATTACTTCTTTAGGTTTGAATAAACACCTTCGATATTTTTTTTATTTTTTGGTAAAGGAAAAAAAATATCGTTTTTGCTTAAATAGTCAAAATATTGTTCTTTTTTATCAAAACCCTCATATTTATTTAAATTTTCTGATCTATGCTTTAAAAAAAAATTAATATAATTTTCGGAATGCTTACCTTCCCCACCATATCTTGCTAAGATTACTTTTCTTGTTTTATTATCAGGTGTAATACCACTGCCCATATGATACAGATTAGCTAAGAAAATTACACAATCACCATTATTAAAAATTAATTTAGTTCCTATTATTTTTTGAATTATGGCTGATAAAAATCTAAGTGATTTAATGTTATAAATTTTTCTGTGAATAAATCTTAAAATATTAGAAATAGTAAACTTATATTGATGTTTGTGGGAACTTTTAATAACATTCAAATGTGAATTAGATTCATTGCTTGAGCATAGATAGGTAATTGTAGAAACAACATTGTATGGAAAATTCTTATCCCAATCTGGACCGATACCTGTCGCACGACAAGGACTATCTCTATGCCAACTCCTAAATTGATCCTCTATTCTAGTTTCATTAATTGATAAATCATGCATGTAATAAATCTTATTCCCAAGTAAATATTTAAGATTTTTTAATAATCTATCATTAGTTAAGTATTGCCAGAATTTTTCCTCATTATGCTCAAGATAGTTGTTTTTATTTTTTCTTTTTTCATTAAAAGATAATTCAAAATTATAAATTTCTTCATCATTTAAAAATTTTTTTACAATACAGTAACCATTATTAAGTAATTGTTTTTTTTGATTTTCAAGATTATCCATGGGTAAATATGCTTATAAGTGTTAATATATTATTTTCAACCTCATATAATTTTGATTTATTATCTTGTTTTAAGTCGTTAAAATTATGTATAATTTAGAAATTTAATATTCAAAATATTTCCTGTAAAATAAACTTTTTTATGAAAAAAATTTTTTTAGATATCATTAAAATTACTGGTAAAAGTAATTTTCTTTATCTTATTGGGCTGTTTTTTTGTCTAATATTGTTATCACTCTTAGAATTTGTTGGAATAGGAGCAATTCCAGTTTTCATGAGTGCGATTCTTGATCCACAAATAATATCATCAAAATTAGACAATCCTTATTTACTTAATTTCATTAACGAAACTAATAAATCTGAGTTAATAATCTATATATCAATTATTTTGATTGTAGTATTTTTGATTAAAAATTTATTTTTTATTTTTATTGTTGTTTTTCAAGGACTACTGACCAAAAGAATAAAATTAAATTTAAGTATGATGGTTTATAAAAAATATTTAAACTTAGAGTACCTTAAATTAATTGAAAAAAAATCCTCTATAATGATAAGAAGCCTAACATTGGATGTAGGAAATACAGCTGTTTTTGTTTTGAATATAATTAATTTGTGTCGTGAAATCTTACTTTTTTTAGCTATTTGTCTTTTACTTTTCTTAGCTAGCCCAATTGTATCATTAGTAGTATTTGTTTTTTTTGGAATAGTATCATTACTATTTTTTTTCAATACTCATAAAAAAATTTTTCAACAAGGACAACTATTGCAAACACTTTCATCTGATAAAATAAAGATTATTAATGATACTATTGGATCTGTAAAAGAAATTAAGATATTTAAACTAAATAAATTCCTAGAAAAAA
>Ga0308004_10001091_pt1 | contig 12076 bp, 10 predicted proteins | sample Neamet38_FD_203156 | JGI IMG/M metagenome (GOLD analysis project Ga0308004, IMG submission 203156) | Marine microbial communities from water near the shore, Antarctic Ocean - #38 | ecosystem: Environmental > Aquatic > Marine > Unclassified | place: Southern Ocean | collected 2014-06-06 | reverse complement strand
GTGAAACAGGATCGACGGGTGACTAAAGGCTATTCTTTCGTTCGGGATTGTTCCACCGTAACGGGCTAAACTTTAAATGCTAACGAAAGTTACGCTATTGCTGCATAATTAACTTAGGTTAATTATAAAAGCACGGTCTGGGGCACCGGGTAACAGAACGCCCCTTACAACTCCTCTAGTTATATTTATATCTCACTAATCTTATTTTTGCTTTACCGTATATCTTTTGAGAAAATATCTTATTTTGTTTAAATAAATGTACACTAGGATCTCCTATGCCTTTTGCATAATCAATCCAATTTCGAATAATTAGAACATCTTGCAAGTTTAAGCCAGCAAGAGTCGGTGTTATAATTCTATTAGATTTTAAGGAATTTAATAAATCATAATCTTCTTCTATTGATTTCCAGTTTTCATTATATTTCATCATCTGACTCCCTGACCTATTGATTTCCTTATAATCAGGAAATGCTATAGGATATTCTGAACATCCTCTTTTAACGATTATATGCATTTTTGATCCAATATTTTCTTTTATGAGTATTTCAATGTGATTTGCTATCTGATAAGCTTCTTCTAAATTAGAACAGTAAATAAGACCTTTATAAAATCCAGAAATTTCTGACCTCATCTCAACCATGCACTTTCGGATATTATTTTCAATAAGTTGTATTTGGTCTAAAACTACTAATAACTTTATTAACTCAAGTATAGTTCTAGGTTCGACTTGAACCTTGTAACACCCAAAGCAAAACTTAGGAATGATATTAAATTTATTAAATATTTTCATATGCCTTTCACAATTAAGATTAATTGAATTTTGTCGAAAGGCTTGACACGATTGAGTTTCAATTTTTAAGTTATATTTTCTTATAACACTTGTTGATCGATTAAATAGTTTGATAATTTTATCATCAGAAATAATTCCTATTGTCTTCTTTTCTAAATAATTTTTTTTAACCTCTTCATTAACTTTGGCTACAGGATGTAAAGACTCTTCATAAGGTGTGTAACTAGTCAACAATCCAGCTAGGTCTTGAAGTGACCGAGGTAAGTGAGGATTCAGTTCAATCGCTTTAGTATAATTGTTCATTGCCTCTTTTAATCTACCCATATCTACAAGCGTGATACCTAAATTTCTATGAGCTTCAGCATAGTTAGGTTTTAATACAATTGCTTTTCTATAGCATGCCTCTGATTCTTCAAATCTACCAAGTTCTTGAAGCGTGACACCCAAATTGTTGTGAGCTTCAGCATAGTTAGGTTTTAATTCTATTAATTTTCTATAGATATTTTCAGCTTCATCTAATCTTCTTAGTTCCTGAAATATGAAACCTAAGTTATTGTGAGCTTCAGCATAGTCAGGTTTTAATTCTATCGTTTGTCTAAAACTTACTTCTGCTTCATCTAGCCTTCTAAGTTCTTGCAATATAACACCTAAGTTGTAGTGGGCGTTACTATCCCTTGGCTCTAATTGGACAGATTTCCGAATTGCGATTAGCGATTCACTTATCTTCCCATTTTGTTTGAGAACAAGAGCAAGTATTTTCCAGGCAAGTTGATGTTTAGGAAAATCTTTAGTAATAAATAATGATAGTTTTTCAGCCTCAGCATATTGTCCAGTTTGATAGAGCTCTAAGAGAGTGTTTATTTTTTGTTTGATCAAAATAAATTCTTTTTTTTGGAATACTTACACCATTATAAAAAACATTTCGGCTCATCTAATTATGCTAGCACAAAAACCTACAACGTAATACTAAGGTAATTTTATTAAAAATTCCAACTTTTGCTAAAACAACTTTGTTGCAAAATAAGGATTATAGAAGCACAGTCGGGGTACAGAGTAACAGTGCACCCATGCACATTCATCTAGTTTCCTTCATTTGTATTGCTAATTTTAAGGTTTATAACAATTAACTGTTTCTCCAGATTTTGCTTTAACGATACAGGTCACAATAATAGAGTTTTTTTCTTTTTTAAATTTAATAGATTTTTGTTCTTTTTTTACTTCAAGAGTTAAATGATAAAGTAATGCTGTGTTATCTGAAGTAAGGTTTACAGAGTGCAATTTATATCCCTCCTTAAGATACTCGTTAACTGAATTAGCAAAAGTATTTCCACTTAACAATAAACTTAAAACTAGGATACTTAAAAAATTCTTCATAAAATTATTCTAGCACAGTAACCTTTGATACAATAGTGAAATAATTCAAAAAGAATTTTTTGTGTTTTAGTATTTCAACTAGATATATGCTTCCAGAATTGAAAATATTTTTAAATTTAAATAAAAAAAAATTTTTTTTGATAATATTTATTTTTATTAAGCAAGTCACGAAAGTTTGGTAGATCTTTTTTGATTAAAGATAAGTTTTGTTTTGTATTTACTTCAGCTATTCTACAAATATTAATTTTTAGATTACTATTAATATTTTTTTTTAGAGTAATTTCACCAATTTTTTTTATTTTACTATAAGTTGATTTATTTTTTTCATCAATAAATATCGTAGATGGATAAAAAAAATTTATTTTTTTATTTTTACAAAAAGAAATTATTTTAAGTGGGTAATCTATATAAAATTTTTTATATAATCTTTTTAAATTTTGATTATTGGAGTTAACGTCAATTTTAGGTGTAGCAAAATAATAAATTATTAATGGACTGAATTTATTTATAATATTTCTAACTGTATCAATATTTCTTTCTAGCTTAATCTTTAATTTTGTAACATTCTTATCTTTGATATTAATCTTATTTTTATTGTAGGTAACAAATATTTTTATTTTTTTGTTAATTTTTAATATATTTAGTATATCAAACCCAATTCCTGAACTTCCTCCAATTATAAAAACATTTTTTTTTAATTTATTAACCTGATCTTTTATATTTTTGCTAATTTTATTTAATTTGATTTGAAATTTTGGTCTTTCTGATGTTTTAAATTCAATATTATAATTTTGAAAAGTTAATCTATTTAAAATAATTGGAAATCTTTTGTCTAGTTTGTTTGAATATATATAAACATAACTTTTTTTAGAATTAAATGACTTATTAAAATTTATATTAATTTCATTAATAATGGAGTTTTTACCTGGGTATATTGTGCCAACGTACTTGGTTAATAAGCATAACAACATACTTTCAGTACCCATTTTATTTTCTCTATTATAAAAATTTATTAAATTTTTTTCTTTTTTAAATATTTTAGATAATTTAAAAAAATTATAGTTTGATAAGTTGTTTTTATTTTCTAATAATATAGAAGCTCTTAATTCGTTGTGTTGAAATAATTCAACAATAGTACTTTGCTTTTTTTTTTTTAATTTTATTATTATTTTTTTTTCATAGGAAAAATGTTTAATAAATTTTATATTAATCGAAAATTCATCAAACTCTTCTAGCAATTTTTTTAAATCTAATATTTTAAAAATTTTTATTATTATCAAGCTTGCATGGCAAATTTTTTCACCAAAAATAGAATTATAGCCTATGATATTATCAGTATGAATTTTATTAAAATCACCTGAAATCTTACTAAATAATATTCCTTCTTTATCTTTTACAATAAAATTTTTTTTAGACATAAAAATAAATTTAAGATTATATTGAGTTTTTTTTTATCAGGTAAAGTTAATATGTTCAATCAACTAATAAACTCATTTAAATTATTAATTTATTTTGGCAGATGTTTTTTTATTTTTTTTATTGAATCAAGGCTTAAAAATATTTTACTTTTAAACTTAAGTTTAAATATTTTTTCAATTTCTAAAAGTAAATTTACGTGACCTAGCGAGTCCCATTCTTTTAAATCTCCTATTTTTAAATTTTCTATTTTTTTAGGTACTTTTGATTTGGTAAAAGTTTTCTTTAACGCGTATATAATTTTATCATTATCTTTTTTTTTCATAAATTTCTAAATTTGGTATTATTTCCTTTGTTGATAAATTGTAAAATTCTGAATTATTTTTCTCGTTACCTATTTTTTTAAAAAAATCAGCATATGTATATAATTCTTTCTTTGATATTTTTTTAAAATTATTTTTTATTATAAAGTTTTTAGCAACAATATTCCTTTTAGTAGGTATATATTCAGCTAAAATTAATTTTATTTTATTTTTTACAGCTATTTTTTTAATTTCATTAAGTATCCAAGACTCTAAATGTCTACCTAAAATTCTACAGCTCATCAAAAATGTATCAATGAAAATAAATTTATTATTTACTATTTTTAAGCTTATAAAGGAAACTATCCCATGATCGCCATAGATATCTTTCAATCCAACTAAAAAACAAATATTTTTATCATTTAATTTTAATACATCGCTTGTATTATATATTTTTGTTCTAAGATTAAATTGGTTTGTTTTTTGGCACATTTGTACAGTTCTATTAATTGTACTTTTATCAACTTTAATTATTGTTGGCTTTATTTTGATACTTTTTAAATAGTTGATTTCATCTTTAAACGAATACTTATCTTCAATAAATTTTTCTCTAATTTTATACTGTTTTGTTTTTGAACCATCTTCTTTCGTAACAATAAATTTTGAAAAACCTTTAAATTCCAAAAGTTGCTTTGGCCAACCAGTTACATCTGTATCGGGCTCTATCACCTCTACTTCTTTTAATTGAGCTCTAACTTTCTCTCTCTCGATGGGGTTATCATCCCAAAATACAAAGCTATTTAATCCTAAAGAAAGATCTTTTGATAGTTGTCTAATATTATTGCTTTTTTCATTCCAATTTATTTTCATGGCTGCAATATCTTGTTTTCTTAAAATCATTGATTGATGATTCTTTAATACATTTTCTACATCGGACTTATCGTTTTTACTAACAAGAATGATTAAAATACCGCTATTTTTGATTTTTATAATAGTTTTTTGAAAATCAGAAAATGCAGCACCAATCCCATCCTGCCCTATTTGAATATTTTCTATACCATCTTCAGCTAGCACGCCTCCCCAAATCGTATTATCACAATCAACTAATAACACTTTTTTATTTGTATAACTTATGCGGTCCATTATATCTTTTAAATTCCTAGATATCATTTCAATTCCAAAAGCAGAAAGTCTACATCTAAAAATATAATAGTTCCTTTGATCTAAGCAATTTTTATAACCATGTTCTGAAAAAATAATATCTAAGTCAATAATATATAAATTGTTGTATTGTTTTGTAAGTTTATAAAGTTCATCTAGAAAGAAATTTTTTACTTTTTTTGAAAAATTATACTTTTTAGAAGAATTAATCACATTATTGAATAAGTATTCTGATACTCCAATTATAAATTTTTTATTTTTTAGATTTAATTTTTGCTTTAACAATTTTATTATATTTGAAATTTTTTTTAGCTCTTCTTTATAATTGAGCTTATCAGGCTGAAAATAGTCAAATAAATCAGGTAGAAAGAATAAAGTAATTTCAAAATCAATCTTATCTTTAACGTTTGCAATATTGTTGATATTTCCATAATCAGAAAAAATAAGATCATTATTTTTTTTTATTAGTTTCCAATTTTCATTATTTGGTAACAAAAAAGAAGTTGAATTGAGTTTAATTTTCATTTTTAAAAATTTAATTAAGATTTGGCCTATCTTGATCTCCATCTCCTTTTAATAATAATATGCTTCCTTTATATTTATTTATTAAAATAGAAAAGTTTAATTGAGCATTTTTTCCAGTATAAGGTTCGAAATGATCTGGAATTTTTTGGTTATTTTTTTTTTTAAGGAACCCTATATTTTCCAAAACACCTTTGGAAAATCCATAACATAGCATATCCATATATTCAATATCGTTATCTATCAAATAATTAGTTAAACTTTTAACCAAACATCCTTTTTTGGGGATTGTACCATAAAAATCGATTACCCTTAGTATATTAACTTTAAACTTTTTAATATAAATTTTACGACATATCAAAAAGAAAGCTAGTTCACTTCCGCTATAAAAATTCATTACAAAATAATCATAATATGGATTTTCCAAATATTTCTTTTTAAAAAAGATCTTTGACTTTTTAGGATAATACTTAGATTTTGGTAACTTTGTAATATTATTTGTTATTTTAAAGTTTAAGCCCAATGAATTATTTAAATATAATTTTTTTTTAGAAAAAGTTAAATTTTTAGAAATCTTATTTTTTAGATTTGGATTTAAAATATAATAATGAGAAAATAATTTTATTTTACCTAATCTTTGAAATATTTTTCCTGATGTACTCAAATTTATACCATTTACTGCAAGGAAATTAGGTTTTATCTTATGATAAATATAATTAAGAAATGTAAAAGTAGAATCATATGCTAATTTAGATTTTACTAAAAAAGCAATGAAGTAATCTTCTTTTAGCTTTATATCCCAGTTTTTATTTGGGATAAGGCCAAGGGCAGAAACTAATTTTTTATTGTTATATAATCCAATTAAATTTGTTTTTTTATTGTCTTTAAAATTATAGTAAAAATTTATAAGCTTTTTATTTCGTGAAAAAATATGATTTTTTTTAGGCCAATAATTTCTAACTAAAACTTGAAATGAAGAAATATTTTTTTTAGAGATTTTTTTTAGTTGGAATTTTTTATTAATTTTTTTCATTTATTATCAAAAATTAATCAAAATAAAAAGTCATTAGCATCAAATCTAGGATATATCAGATTATTTGATATATTTTTTTTATCAATTCTTCCTCGAAAAGCAGTCAAGCCAAAGTCAATATTATATTTAGTTAACAATTTTAATGTATCACTATTATATGAATTTGAGGGATAGCAAACAGAAAAAGAGCTAGTGTCAAATCCCAATTTTTTAAAAAAATTAATTGAGTTCATTATTTCTTTCTCCTGATCTTTATTTTTTAATTTTCCCAAAAAATAATGGAAGTCACCATGCGATCCAAAACACATGTTTTCAGAATACATTTCCTTAACTTGATTTTTATTCATATATAAAATTTTAGAAAAGTCATTTAATTCTATATTCAAAATTTTTGTAAATAATAAATTCATTATTTTTTTTCTTATTTTTTCTGGTAAATAAAATTGTAGGAGTCTTTTAATTATATTTGTTTCTTTAGAGTCAAACCGTGACTTCATACTACCTTTTTTGATATCTTCATTAGATATACGTTTAATATTTTCTTTAATTAAAAAATTATCTATTTCTTTCAATATTTTTTGATGGTTTTGTTCTTTTTCTAAAATAAAATGAAGCTTATTAACATCTAATACTATTTTATTTTCAATAGTTTTTACAGGTGGATAAAAATTTCCAGTAATTTTTTTTTTTTTAAGATATGGAAAAACATATTTATAATGATCAATATAACCATCATCAAAAGTTAACAAAATTGAAGGTTTTGAAGGTATTTTCTTACTAATAATAATTTCTTTAAAGTCATCATTGGACAAAACATTAAAATTATTACAAAAAAAATTAATTTGTTTTTTAAAATCTGTAAACTCTAAGCCTTTTAGATTTGGATAGTTGCTATCTTTAATTTCTCTAACATAATGATACATAACCACATTAATGGTGTGATTATCTGTTTTAAGTTTTTTCATAAACTAGGTTCTTATCACAAAAATGACTCGAAATTGACTGGTAATTCCACTCAGACTTCTTGCTTTTAATAATTCAACTTTTATGTAAAATAAGGATTATAAAAGACCAGTCTGAGACACCAGGTAAAAAACGCCCTACTATTTTATAAATTTAGTTAGATCAGGTTTAAAATACTTGGGTCCTTTCATAATTTTTCCAAATTCATTATAGATAGGCTTACCATCCTTACTCAGTTTACTCATATTTGAGCTTTGCACTTCTTCAAAACATTTATCAAGATCAATGCCAAATGCGTGTCCAGCTCCATAAGTCACATACAATATATCCGTTAAAGCATCGGCAACTTCTAAAAGATCTTTATTTTCCATTGCAACTTTAAGTTCTTCTAATTCTTCTTTAATTAAATCATATCTGAGATTATTGGTCTTATTGGTACTAAAAGAAGGTTTGTTTTTAACTTCTTGACCAAAGGTTTCCATGAAATTTTTTACTTTATTAAAATTTGACATTTAGCTCCTGTAAGTTTTTAAAATTTAATATATAAGTATACTAAATTATTAATTATATATTAATCAATGAAATTAAGAAAAGAATTTGATAGCATAGGAAGTATTAATGTACCAAGTGATAGATATTGGGGCGCATCAACTCAAAGATCTAATAAATTTTTTAATATTGGAAAAATTTTAGTTAATATTTCTATAATAAAATCTATTGCAATTATTAAAAGATCTGCCGCCCTAGTACATTATAAAGAAAAGCAAATAAATAAAAAAATTACCAATTCAATAATAAAAGCTTCAGATGAGGTTATTAATGGAAAGTTAGATGAAAATTTTCCTTTAAAAGTTTGGCAAACAGGATCTGGCACACAAACTAATATGAATGTTAATGAGGTAATTGCAAATAGAGCAATTGAAATACTGGGTGGAAAAAAAGGTTCAAAAAAGCCTGTTCACCCAAATGATCATGTAAATAAATCTCAATCAACAAATGATGTTTTTCCGACGGCTATGCACATATCCGTAGCTCAAGAAACTATATCAAAACTATTGCCAAATTTAAAAATTTTAGAAAAAGAATTGACAAAAAAATCTAAAGAATTTCAGAGTATTATTAAAATTGGTAGAACTCATTTACAAGATGCAACGCCATTATCACTTGGTCAAGAATTTTCAGGATATCAAGTCCAATTAAAAAAATGTATTGAAAGAATAAAGCTTGCCCTTAAAGAAATATATTTTTTAGCACAAGGTGGTACGGCAGTTGGGACTGGAATTAATTCTAAAAAAGGTTTTGATAAAAAGATTGTTAAAGAGATTGCCAAGTATACCAAGATGCCTTTTAAACCAGCTGCTAATAAATTTGCAGAACTAGCAGCTCACGACTCTATTGTAAATTTTTCAGGCACACTAAACACTTGTGCTGTTGCATTGATGAAAATATCAAATGATGTAAGATTTTTAGGCTCAGGACCTCGTGCTGGATATGGTGAATTAATATTACCAGAAAATGAACCTGGTTCATCTATTATGCCGGGAAAAGTTAACCCAACTCAATGTGAGGCAGTAACAATGGTATGTGCTAAAGTAATAGGCAACCATACTGGAATTACAGTTGCTGGATCTCATGGGCACTTTGAACTTAATGTATTTAAACCAATGATTGCCCATAATATACTTCAGTCAATAGATCTTATTGCGGATAGTACAAAAAATTTCGCGATTTTTTGTGTTAAAGGAATAAAAGCTAACGAAAAAAGAATTAAAGAACATCTGGATAATTCCTTAATGCTAGTAACAGTTCTAGCTCCACATATTGGATATGATAACGCCGCAAACATTGCAAAGATAGCCCTAAAGAATGGCACGACGTTAAAAATTGAAACTCTTAAAAGTGGTCTTATTGATGAAAAAAACTATGAAAGAATTGTAGATCCTAAAAAAATGATCTATCCCTCGTAAAGACCTATTAATTCGTTCAATAATCTTCTGCTCTTATTTAAATTATTAGAATTGTTATCAGTGAAACCTTCAACTATATTTTTTAATTGGTCACTTACTTCGTTATCGTTTATTTTAATATCTTTAAATTCAATTTGATCACTCAAGAAATCATAAATTATATTTAGCTTAATATTTTTAATATCTTTTCTTGATTTCTTGCTAGTATTTAAAAAAGAAAATAATTTATCAGTATTCTTAATATCTATTAATAAATTAGCATTTAAAGTCAATTTATCATTATTTAGAAATAAATCACTATTAGTAATTTTTAATAAACCAATATCATTATTGATAAATACTGAGTTATTAAAATTTATTCTACCATTTAAAATATTTAATTTAATACTAGCGTCATGAAAAATTTCATCTCTTATTTTTGGCTTAATACTTATTAAAGTTTTGATACTTATATTTTCATTAAATAATAACTTTGATTTAATAAATTCATTCAAAATAGAATTTGAACTAAGTAAATTAGAAATCTTATAATTATCTAAATCAATTTTTAAATCTAAATCAAAAGGATTTATTGATAATCTTCCATTATAACTAACTTTAGAATTATGCAGCCTAGAATTATTTGATTCAAATGTTATTAATTGATCAAAAAAATTATACTTTGTATTAATTGTTGAGTTTAATAGTGAAATATTATTCAAACCACTAGTTAAATATTCATCTAATTTAGAACTTTCATTTATCATTTTTAATCTAAGATCATTAGCCTCAATCTTAATCTTTTTATTCCTCTTTAAATTAAATGTGTCCTGATAGTCTAAGCTAAAAGCAATATTAAAAACCTCACCTTTTAAATCAAATAAATTAAGTAGCTTTTTTTCATCGAAAAATAGGACAGCATTTGAAATTTTAATTATTGAAGTTATCTCACTTAAATTGTCTTTAAAAAAAATATTGCTATTATTTATTTTAATTTTTTTATTAGAAAATTTATTTTTAGTATTTGTTGATAATTTTTTAAAATCACTTTTTAACAAAGAAAATTTTGCTTCATGAATAATTACTTCATTTATATTAAGGTTATATTTATTAAAAAAATTATTTTGATTAATATAAATATCGATTATACCAATTTTTGCTAAAGAAATTGTGGAATTTTTAATGGAAAAATGAGGTTTCGGTAGAATGCGATACGAAATATCGGACGTATTAATTAGACTAATATTAAATTCATCTTTTAATTTTTCTATAATCTTGTTTTGTAGCCAATTTTTATCATATAAAAGAGGTATTAATAAATAAAATATGTAAATAAATAGTGTGCCAATGATTGCTATGACACATTTATTAAAGGTACTGACTTGAAACTTATCATTTGTTTTATTTTCAAGTTTGAATATTGTCTTTTTAATTAAGTTATTAAATTTTTTAACAATTTGTTTCATAAATCACATTGAAAGTTTAATAACTTATAATGAAATTTAAAAAATGATAAACTCTGAATATCTAAAAAACCTTAATAATGCTCAAAAAGAAGCTGTTTTATATCTTGATGGCCCCTTATTAATTGTTGCGGGAGCTGGATCGGGGAAAACGAAAGTTTTAACCTCAAGAATTGCTCATATAATCAAAGAAAAAAAAGCTTTTCCTAATCAAATCTTATCAGTGACTTTTACTAATAAGGCTGCAAAAGAAATGCAAAACAGAGTGAGTTCTATATTAGATTCTGAAGCTATAGGGCTTTCATGGCTTGGGACCTTTCACTCTATATGCGCAAAGCTTCTCAGAAAACATGCACCTGCAGTCGGATTAAGCTCTAATTTTACAATTATTGATACAGATGATCAAGTAAGATTAATCAAAAATATATGTAAAGCTGAAAATATAGACATAAAACAATTAGCCCCCAAATTTATTCTTTCAATTATTGATAGGTGGAAAAATAAAGGATTCTATCCAGATGAAGTTGTTATCAATAAAAATGATATTTATGAGAGAACTATAATTCCTCTTTATAAAATTTATCAACAAAAGTTATTAGATTTAAACGCATGTGACTTTGGAGATTTAATTCTACACGTGGTTAAAATTTTAGAGAAAAATCAGGATATAAGAAATATTTATTCAAACAATTTTAAATATATACTTGTAGATGAGTACCAAGATACTAATTATATTCAAAGTAGATGGCTTAACCTACTCTCAGAAAAACATAAAAATTTATGTTGTGTTGGAGATGATGATCAATCTATTTATAGTTGGCGAGGAGCAGAAATAAAAAATTTCTTAGAATTTGATCAAGTATATAAAAATTCAAAAGTAATAAGATTAGAAGAAAATTATCGTTCCTCACAAAATATACTATCTGTTGCTTCAAATCTTATAGCTAATAATCAAAATAGAGTTGGGAAAACTTTAAAAACAACTATGGAGGAAGGAGATCTTGTAAAACTTAATTGTTTTAAAAATGGAAAAGATGAAGCAATAGGAGTTTCTGATGAAATTGAAAAAAAACTTAAAAAAAAATATTCTTTTAACAATATTGCTA
>Ga0308004_10001089_pt1 | contig 12079 bp, 10 predicted proteins | sample Neamet38_FD_203156 | JGI IMG/M metagenome (GOLD analysis project Ga0308004, IMG submission 203156) | Marine microbial communities from water near the shore, Antarctic Ocean - #38 | ecosystem: Environmental > Aquatic > Marine > Unclassified | place: Southern Ocean | collected 2014-06-06 | reverse complement strand
ACACAGCTAAAATTTAATGCTTTAGTAGGTCAATAATACGGGCAATATAATTGCGTTTAATGTAACCCAACGCAACCACATCTTGGCGTTGTGCGGTGTCAATAAGGTCTTTGAGTTCATCAACTAAGGCCACCACCTCACTGGCCCAAAATTGAGGCATTTTTTGATACCAAACGCGACTAGTTTGGTAATAATACAAATCATAGAGCTGCCTTAAAGCCGAGTTACCTATGACCTGACAAACAAGCCCATGTAACTGATGGTTTATGCGTGCTAGCGCTAGCACTTCAATTGCATCAGGTGACAAACATTTGGCCTGCACTAATAAAGCTTGTAGGTCATCCACTAAGGCCATGGGTAAAACCCGTACGCCCATACTCCCAATGAGCTCAGCTATTTTAAGTCGCATTTCATACACATCTTCTAGCAACTCAAAATTGGCTTCTGTCACTATAGTGCCTACACCGTTTTTACTGGTGACTAAACCTTCAAACTCTAGCCGTTTTATAGCTTCACGCACTGGCGTGCGACTACAGCCAAATTCTTGCGCTAGTTGAGACTCTCTAAGCACTGATAACGGGAGATATTCCAACAAGCAAATGCGCTCTCGCATAAGGTGATGAATTGAGTCTATTCGCTCACGGGCGGTGAGATTGTCTAGCAAACTAATCATGGGTAAGTTGCGTATTGGTTGCTTCCAACTGCTGCTCACCCAAGGCGATATCTTGGGGAGTATTAACATTGAAAAATGGATTAGCAGCTAACTCATCAAAGGGCACATCGGCCACACCATAGGGTGCAGTAAAACGGTCTACTTTGCGTAAATCATCTTCTACCAAGGCTTTATACAAATCATCAAATAAATCGATAGGCCATAAGCCAAAAACTGGCTGAGTGCGGCCTTGGTAACTTGCACAGGCCAAACGTTTTTCCTGAAACTGCATCATATCTACCATGCGAGTCACATAATCTTTTGGGAAAAATGGGGTATCTGCGGCCATAGTAATGATGTGTGTGACATTGGGTTGATTTTGCTTTACCCAAGCCATGGCAGACACTACACCAGCTAATGGGCCTGCAAAGTCTGGCACAATATCAGCTTGTACTGGCAAATCAAATGCTGCAAAACGTTTTGGGTCTCCATTGGCATTAATGATGACAGTGTTTAACTGAGCACAAGAAGACTCTACAACATAGTCTAAAATTTTACGCCCCCCAATGCGCAGCAGCGATTTGTCACCACCACCCATGCGCCGCGCCAAACCACCGGCTAAAATAACACCTACTATTTGGTGAGCTTCAATCTGCATTTTTACGGCCTGCGCCTTTAGGTTCATCATTAACTTCATTAACGTCAATGTCATAAATGAGTCTTTCATACCCTGCCAAGGCCACAAATTTACGCCCCTTTGCTCTACCTATTAGGGTTAAACCTGCTTTTTGAGCTAAATCTACGCCCCAAGCGGTAAAACCAGAGCGCGAAATTAAGATAGGAATACGCATTTGCACCGTTTTAATCACCATCTCAGAGGTAAGCCTGCCGGTAGTATAAAAACATTTATCTTCTGGGCTAATGTTGTGTTTAAACATGTAACCTGCAATTTTATCAATGGCATTATGACGCCCTACATCTTCCATATACACCAAAGGCTGGGCTTGGTGACACAATACACAGCCGTGAATGGCACCCGCTTTTTGGTAAATACTAGGGGTGGTATTGATAATACGAGACAACTGATATAACCAACTGGTGCGAATCTGTGTATTTTTGGCAAGATTAATAGTATCAAACTTTTCCATAATATCGCCAAACACGGTACCTTGGGCACAGCCAGAGGTGCGCACCTTCTTTTTTAGCTTGTCTTCGTAGTTGGTTTCTCTTTGAGTGCGCACTATTGCTACTTCTAGCTCTTCATCGTAATCAACCCCTGTGACTACATCATCAGGGCGAAGCATGTTTTGGTTGAGCAAAAAACCCAAAGCCAAATACTCTGGATGATCACCTAGTGTCATTAAGGTAACAATCTCTTGTTTGTTTAAATACACCGTAAGGCCACGTTCTGTAACTACATCCACTTCTACTTGGGAACCGGTGTGGTCTTTGCCTGTAACGTGGCTAGTAAGATTGTCATCTTGCGTGTTTGGGTATATGAGGTAACCAGAAAGGTCTGCAATTTTCATGGGTTGGCCTGTTTATTTTGTTTGGCTATCCACCGGTCTAGCTTATTAGCAAAGGTTTGTCTGTCGGTATGGTTCATAGCTGCCTGCCCACCTGTTTGCACGCCACTGTTTCGTAAATTTTCCATAAAATCACGCATGCTTAGCCTTTGGCGTATGGTTTCTTTGGTATAGGCCTCACCACGGTGACTAAGGGCTTGTGCCCCCTTTTCTACCACTTCTGCCGCCAAGGGGATGTCGGAGGTAATCACTAAGTCACCTGCCACCACACGTTTTACTATTTCATTATCTGCCACATCAAAACCAGAGCCTACCTGCACCATGCTAATCACTTTAGACGCAGGTGTAGCGATGTATTGATTAGCCACTAAGGTGGTGGGTATTTGCGCACGCTCTGCGGCGCGAAATAAAATCTCTTTTATGACGCCTGGGCAGGCATCGGCATCAACCCAAATTGGCATATTAAAAACTAACTTGATGAATTAAAAGTCTATTGTGCATGAATGTACAAATAAGAACCAGAGCTTAGCCTGCTCAATAGTTATGCCACTGCACAAATCTTAAATGAACACCCTTTTTTTTAAAATATTGAGCATTAATAAAAAGATAACTTATGTTTTGTATAAATATACTAATATAAGATATAATAGGTAAATAATGTACTTTTACGTTATTAACAAATTATCTGTATAGATCAAGTAGATTTCATCAGCCTAATTAACCACCCAATACTCAATTACATACTGGAGCAATTTTATGCTAAAAACGCCTTATATCGTGGCTGTAAGTGTTGCACTTATGGCAACTGCCCACACCGCCCATGCACAAGAACAAGATAAATACTATGCAAAACTAGGTGCTAACCTAAGCTTGAGCCCATCTGTTAAGCCTTCTGGTTCCTCAAAAATGCTTGCTAAGTCTGGCGTAATGCCTGAAGTCACCTTTGGTTTTAATTTAGATGATGGTTTGGCTGTGGAATTAAGCTACCAAAAAGCTGGAGGCGCTTTAAAGGAATACACTGGTGATGATTTGGTATTTGAATCCGTTATAGTCAAGGCCATCTACCAACTAGACGTAGAAAATACAGCCATGTATAACCCCTATTTGGGGCTTGGCCTTGGAAATACCACCACCAAAATATTAAGTATCAGTGGCTCATCCACTAGTGTACAGGCAACCTTGGGTAACCGCTTTGAATTTGATCAAGGCTGGTTTGGTGATTTAGCTGCCAACTACACCCATGTTGGGTCGACCACTCTGAAAGGCTCGCATGGCATTACCAAGGAAATTGACGCCTCTAGCCTAACTTCTGTTAGCTTTGCGATCGGTAAGTCTTTTTAAGAATTAAGTTCTAGCTTTAATCTGCCTAACGCAGTTTAAACATTAAAAAAGCCCCTGTAGCATGCGCTGCAGGGGCTTTTTTTGGCTAGTGGTTCAAGCCTAAACAACGCGCTGAATACGCGATATTCAAATCTAATCCCAGTTCAACACAACCTTGCCACTAGTACCTGCTGCCATGGATGCAAAGCCCTGTTCAAAGTCTTTAATATTAAACTGATGGGTGAGAATGGGCGCTATATTAAGGCCTGATTGCAACATAGCTGCAGCCTTGTACCAGGTTTCGTACATTTCTCGGCCATAAACCCCCTTAATAGTGAGACTTTTAAATATAACTTGCCCCCAATCAATAGCAACTTCTCCATTTAAAATGCCTAACATGGCTATTTTACCACCATGATTCATGTGCTTTACCATTTGCTTAAAAGCAGATTCTACGCCAGACATTTCCAAACCCACGTCAAACCCTTCTTGTATATTAAGCTCAGTCATAACTTTGGCCATATCTTCATGTGCCACATTAACGCTTCTAGTTGCGCCCATCGATTGCGCTAACTTTAAACGGTGGGGATTAATATCAGTCACTACCACTTGGCGCGCACCCACATGGCGGGCAATTGCAGCAGCCATTAGGCCAATGGGGCCAGCACCAGTAATGAGCACATCTTCACCTACAAGATCAAAACTAAGCGCCGTATGCACTGCATTGCCTAGCGGGTCAAAGATGGATGCATGTTGGTCGTCAATGTTATCAGGCACTACAAAAACATTGTCCACAGGTAAGCTTAGGTACTTAGCAAAAGCACCTGCTCGATTTACCCCAACTCCCACTGTTAGGATGCATAAGTGACGACGACCAGCACGGCAATTTCTACAATGACCACAGGTAATATGGCCTTCTCCTGAAACTCTTTGGCCAATATGATGTGCCTTGACTTGGTTACCCATAGCCACAATATGCCCTACAAATTCATGACCTACCACCATGCCCAGTGGAATAGTGGCTTGCGCCCAGTCGTCCCAGTTGTAAATGTGCATATCAGTGCCACAAATTGCTGTGTGGCTTATTTTAATCATCACATCGTGATCTCCCATACTAGGTATGGGCATATCCATTAACCATAAACCAGGTCGGTCATACTGTTTTACTAAAGCAGGCATAGCACCACTTTTTTCTAGCTTATTGGTGGTCATTGAATGACTCCTAAATCGCGGCCTACTTGAGCAAACGTTTGTATGGCTTGATCGATTTGTGAGCGACTCAAAGCAGCTGACATTTGAGTGCGGATGCGCGCTTGGCCTTGTGGTACCACAGGAAAACTAAAACTCACTACATATATACCCAGAGCTTGCATACGCTTGGCAAATTCTGCTGCTAACACTGCATCGCCTAATAGCACTGGAATAATGGCATGATCTGCACCTAGCAAGTTAAAACCTAGGCCTTTCATACTTTCACGGAAATAGTTTGAGTTTTGCCACAGTTGCTGCCTCAACTCAGGTTCTTTAGTCACTAGCTCCAGAGCTTTTAGAGTAGCTGCGCAAATGGCAGGGGCTAACGAATTAGAAAAAAGATAAGGTCTTGATCGCTGTTTTAACCAAGCCACCACGGCTTTACTAGCCACTACGTAACCACCAGAAGCACCGCCCAAAGCCTTACCAAAAGTGCCAGTCATAATGCTCACTCGCCCCATAACCTCACAATGTTCATGGGTGCCTCTACCACGCCCACCCACGATTCCTACCGCATGAGAATCATCAACCATCACCAAGGCATCATAGCGTTGGGCTAAATCACATATGGCTGCTAAATTAGCCAAGCTACCGTCCATGGAAAACACTCCATCTGTCACCACCAAACGTGTGCGTGCGCCGGCGCAGGCCTGTAGCTGTTGCTCTAAAGATTGCATATCGTTATTGGTATAGCGCAAACGTTGCGCCTTGCACAATCTCACCCCGTCAATAATGCTAGCGTGGTTGAGGCTGTCACTGATGATGGCATCCTGTGCATCCAAAAGAGTCTCAAATAAGCCTGTATTAGCATCGAAACAAGAAGAATAAAGAATGGCATCTTCAAAGCCTAAAAACTCTGCTATGCGCTGCTCTAATTGTTGATGTAGGGTTTGTGTGCCACAAATAAAACGCACCGAGGCCATACCAAACCCATGACAATCTAAAGCGAGCTTGGCAGCCTCAACTAAGTCTGGGTGATTGGCTAAGCCTAAATAATTATTAGCACACAAGTTAATTGCACTGCGCCCTTTTTCGTCAGTGATGCAGGCTTGTTGGGGTGAGGTGAGTGCAAGCTCATGTTTGAACAAACCCTGTTCATGCAATGCCTCAAGCTGTTTTTGCAAACGAGCATTTAAAGTTAATACAGAATTAGTCATAGGTTTCATCTTAAATAAATGGGTTTAGTAATTGTGAGCTTTATCGTTACTAAGTTGGCGGTACGCAATAATGCAATGAAATATTGCCTCACTTTGTCCTGGGTTGAAGTAACTGTGGCTTTGATCTGCACAAAAACGCAAACAATCTAGTGGCTGAAGCACATAGCTGTCACCGTCAACGTTTACTTCTAGTTCACCCTGAATCAAACACACTAACTCAATTACGCCTTCTGCATGGGCTTCTGATTGATAGTGATTTCCTGCTTCTACACGAGCTATTTGCACATCAAAAGTGCATTGTTCTTGCATATCAAGCATAGCGTGAGCCAAAAAGTTTCCGTCAGGGCTGCTAATATCTGCTTGCTGGGTAAACCGGCTCACTTGGGGTGGGGTATCATGACTAAGTAGACTAGAAAAAGGCACACCTAAACCATTGGCGATTTTCCAAATGACCGACAAGGTAGGGTTACCCTCACCCCGTTCAATGTTGCCTAGTGTGAGCTTATTAACTCCTACTTTTGCAGCAAGCGCTTCCAAGGATTTGCCTTGTTGTTGACGCACCTTACGTAACCGCAGGCCCATGCGTTGGCCCGCCAACTTAAACCCTGCCTGCGTAGTAGGCTTTAACATACAGATTACCTTTTATAGATCATTAAAAACGATCACTCATTGTATATTATAATTATACAAATGCATATTATAATAAATAATGAATAATACAAGATCCATAAAAAAGGCCAGCATAAGCTGACCTTTTTGACCCAAACAAAATACTCTAAATACTATACAACGCGCTCAATACGCGAGGCACAAAACTTGAACTCAGGGATTTTACCCACTGGGTCTAATGCTGCGTTGGTGAGCATATTGGCAGAAGCTTCTACGTAGCAGAAGGGAATGAATATAACCCCTGATGGTACGTCGACGTCTTCACGGGCCATGATATCGATACTACCGCGGCGAGTAGACACACGGATCATGTCACCTGCTTTGGCGCCAATTTTAGCCAGCTCTTCACGGCTAAGTGTAGCCACTGCTTCTGGCTCTAGTGCATCAAGCACTTTTGAACGGCGAGTCATGGAGCCTGTGTGCCAATGCTCTAGCTGGCGGCCTGTGGTGAGAATAACGGGGTATTCATCATCTGGACGCTCATCTGGCTCTACAATATCTGCAGCTACAAATTTGCCTCGACCACCTTCTATAGGGAAGCTGTCTATAAATACAATATCATTACCTGGGTGATCTTGCGCTGGGCAAGGATAAGTAACCGAGTGCTCCTTTTCTAGGCGCTCCCAAGACAGGTTATTTAAGCTTGGCATGGCAAGCTTCATTTCGGCAAACACATCCTTTGGATGGGTGTAGGTCCAGTTGAGGCCCATGCGGTTGGCTAGCTCTTGAATGATCCACCAGTCTTGACGTGCATCGCCAGGTGGCTTTACTGCTTGCCTACCCATTTGCACGGTGCGGTTGGTGTTTGAAGCTGTGCCGTCTTTCTCTGGCCATGCAGAGGCAGGCAGAACAACATCGGCATACATGGCCGTTTCTGTGACGTATAGGTCTTGCACCACCAAATGCTCAAGCTTAGCTAAAGCGCCACGAGCGTGGTGTAGATCTGGGTCTGACATGGCGGGGTTTTCACCTTCCACGTACATTCCCGTTACCGTGCCTTCGTGAATGGCGTTCATGGTTTCTACTACCGTAAGGCCTGGCTCATCTGAAAGCTGAGTGCCCCATAGGTCTTCAAACATGGCTTTAACGTTATCAACATTCACACTCTTGTAATCTGGATACATCATGGGGATAAGCCCTGCATCAGATGCACCTTGCACGTTATTTTGTCCACGTAGTGGGTGCAAGCCTGAACCTTCACGGCCAATTTGGCCTGTCATTAAAGCCACAGAGATCATAGCGCGACAGTTATCTGTGCCGTGGACGTGTTGTGACACACCCATGCCCCAGAAGATCATGGCGTTATTAGCTGTGGCATATAAACGAGCCACTTCACGAATAAGGTTTGCATCCACACCACAAATAAGCGACATGGCTTCAGGGGTGTAACGTTTTACATGCTCTTTAACTATGTCAAAGCCTGTGGTCATTTTATCAATATAGGTTTGGTTGTAGAGCTCTTCTGTAACAATCACGTTCATGATGGCATTCCAGAAGCTTACATCGCTACCTGGCTTAAACTGAATCATGTGGCTGGCGTATTTTTTCATGGCTAGGCCACGAGGGTCTAGCACTACAATTTTAGTGCCATTTTTTGCCGCTTGCTTAAAGAAAGTAGCTGCTACAGGGTGGTTGTTGGTGGGGTTGGCACCGGTAATCACTACAACGTCTGCGTGCTTGGCTTGCATAAACGAAGCCGATACTGCACCTGACCCCAAACCTTCCAGCAACGCCATTACAGAGGAGGCATGGCATAAGCGGGTGCAATGGTCTACGTTGTTACTACCAAAGCCTGTGCGTACTAGCTTTTGAAATAAATAAGCTTCTTCGTTTGAACCTTTGGCACTACCAAAACCTGCAAGGGCTTTTTTGCCTTGATGATCTCTGATTTTAGTAAGGCCATTGGCCGCAAAATCTAGCGCCTCTTCCCAGCTTGCTTCACGAAAGTGAGTGAGCGGTTTTGCAGGGTCAAAGTCGTTATGAATGCCTTTTTGTGCGCCTTCAAGGCGAATCAATGGCTTGGTGATACGATCACCATGATGGATATAGTCTGAGCCAAAGCGACCCTTTACACACAAACGGCTTTGGTTGGCTGGGCCATCGCGGCCTTCCACATAAACAATGCGCTCGTCTTTCACATGGTAAGTGAGCTGGCAACCTACACCACAATACTGACACACACTGTCTACTTTGCGGTCAAAGTCTGCACTGTCACCGATGCCTTCTTCACTAGTTACCGAAGATGGCATTAAGGCACCCGTGGGGCATGCTTGCACACACTCGCCACAGTTTACACAGGTAGAGTCACCCATAGGGTCGTCAAAATCGAATACTACTTTAGAGTCTGAGCCCCGATTAGCCATGCCAATCACGTCATTTACTTGCACTTCACGGCAAGCCATTACGCATAAATTGCAGTTGATACATGACTGCAAATTAACCCGCATAGCCTGACTGCTGTTGTCTGCACAAGGCTTAATGGTGGTTTCAAAGCGTGCTTGTGTAGCATCTACCGCCAATAAATCGGCCATAGCCCAAAAATGTGAGCTTTTATCTGGAGATTCTTCACGTGCTGGCTGGTCGGTAGCTAAAAGCTCCAACACCATTTTACGTGACACCTGGGCACGATCAGATGTGGCACTAGTCACTACCATGCCTTCACTAGGTGAGCGCAAGCAAGAAGCCGCTAATACGCGCTCGCCTTCTATTTCTACCATACACACGCGGCAGTTGCCGTCTGCGCGGTAGCCTGGCTCTGGCTTGTAGCAAAGATGAGGAATGGTTTCACCCATACGCTTGGCCACTTGCCAAATGCTCTCGCCTGCTTTGGCAGTTACTTTTTCACCGTCTAGGGTGAAATTGATAATATCTTGGCTCATGATAAGTCTCCCACACTGGCAGACAGATCGGTGGCGATCAAATCAGCGTCAAAGTATTTAAATACGGTAGTGATAGGGTTTGAGGCGGCTTGGCCTAAACCACATATAGAAGCGTCGCACATGGCTTGGCTTAGCTGGGCCATTAGAGCTTGGTCCCAATCTGGGCGCTGCAACAGCTTCACCATTTTTTCAGTGCCCACTCGACACGGGGTGCACTGGCCACAACTTTCGTCTTCAAAAAACTTAAGCAAGTTCACCACTACATCACGCATGTTGTCTTGGTCTGACAACACCACTACAGCCGCCGAACCAATAAAACAGCCATAAGGCTGAAGCGTGCCAAAATCTAAGGGAATATCGGCCATACCTGCTGGCAATATGCCACCTGACGCACCCCCTGGAAGGTAGCCTTTAAACTCATGGCCATCGGCTATGCCGTCGCAGTATTCGTCCATAAGCTCTTGCATGGTGATACCTGCGGGTGCCAACTTAACCCCGGGGTTATTCACGCGGCCAGAAACTGAAAAGCTACGCAAACCTTGTGAGCCATTGCGGCCTTGGCTAGAGAACCAATCCGCGCCTTTGTCCATTAAGGTGCGTATCCAAAATACCGTTTCAATGTTGTTCACTAATGTAGGGCGGTTAAACAAACCTACCTGCGCTACAAAAGGCGGACGATGGCGAGGCAAGCCAGGCTTGCCTTCTAAAGATTCAATCATAGCTGATTCTTCACCACAAATATAAGCGCCTGCGCCACGGCGTAGGTGTATAAAGCCTTGTGGTGCTAGGCCTGCTGCTTCTACTTTGGCAATTTCTTCAAGTAAAATTTCACGGGCTGCTGGGTATTCGTCACGCAAATAAATATAGGCAGCATCTGCTTCTACAGCCCAAGCGCTGATTAAAGCGCCCTCAATAAAGCGATGTGGGTCTGTTTCTAAATACAAGCGATCTTTAAAGGTGCCAGGCTCGCCTTCGTCGCCATTAATGGCTAGGTAGCGAGGCTTGGGCTCTTGGCGTACAAACTTCCACTTCATGTGGGTGGGGAAACCTGCCCCGCCTAGGCCTTTAAGGTTGGCATCTGCCAACACTTTTTGAATGTCTTCCCAAGAGTAATCTCCGGCTAAACATTTTTTCAATAAGGTGTAACCGTCATCAGCTACATAGGCCTCAAAAGCCATGTAATCTGGAATATGTGGATGGAAGTGCTCTGCTTCTATAGCTGCCACTACTTTTGCTACATCGGCGTTGTCTACATGATAGTGGCCTACTTCGGCTACTGGTGCAGTGTCACAACGGCCCATGCATGGCGCGTTAAGAATGCGCACTTGGCTTGGGTCTGTGCCTGCTTCTAATGCAGCTTTAAACTGCTGCGCGCCTGCAAGCTGACAGCTTAAGCTGTCGCACACACGCACGGTGACTGATGCTGGTGGCGCTTGGTCTTCTTTAACAATGTCAAAGTGTGCGTAAAAAGAGGCACATTCATACACTTCTGCCATGGGGATATTCATTTCATGGGCTAAAGCGGCAAGGTGTGCTGCTGGAAGGTAGCCAACATCGTCTTGAATTAAGTGCAAGTATTCAACCAGCATGTCACGTTTAATAGGCTGGTCGCCCATAAGCTCACGCAAGTGGCCTAAGGTGTCTAAATTAACCTGGCGTCCACGCAAGTGAATACGGGATTTATTGCGGCCGGCGCCTGGGTGCAAACGCACCACATTGTCTTTGGTAGAATCAGCAGACATTTTGTTCTCTGTTTAACTTAAGTTCAAGGTGTAGTGTAACGGTGCTTTTTATAAAACACTTTAGGGTGACATGCCAATATTTAAAAGGGTTTACACCCAAAACAGGCACTTAAGATAGCCACTTAAAATATGCTCTAGTATAGCATCTTAGTAATGGTGCCAGTATCCCAGTGCTAGAAATTGTCGCATATCTGAAAACGACATCATAGTTACACGAAAGCGCCTGTACCAAATTTCATTATCGCCATAGCGCACCTGCTTTTAACTACCCAAGCTGTCTATTGTTGCACTAGTCGCATAAGCACAAGGATGAGCGCATATAGCTGAATCTATTATGAGCAAAATACGGTATCCTATGGCCTCGAATATTTAATGAGTTATGCCGCCGTGTCTTTTGTCGACTTAATGCTTGATGAAGAGCTACTTCTTGCCCTTTCAGAACATGAATTTACCCAGCCTACTGCTATTCAACAACAAGCTATTCCACCTTTGTTGGAAGGCTCTAATGTATTAGCTTCGGCCCCCACTGGCACAGGTAAAACCCTGGCTTTTGTGTTGCCCGCATTACAACATATTTTAGACACGCCAAGACAAGAAGCCGGCACGCCAAAGGTGCTTATACTTAGCCCCACCCGCGAACTGGCTCGCCAAACCTATGACCAAATAGAGCAACTGGTAGCCAATAACCATTTAAAGTGCTGCCTTATTGTGGGCGGCGTGCCTTTTGGCATGCAAAAAGCCATGGTGGCCCAAACCATCGATGTGCTGGTAGCTACCCCTGGGCGTTTGCTAGAAATTGAAGAACACATGGCGCTGGATTTATCTCTAGTGACTGTGTTTGTAATAGACGAAGCGGATCGCATGTTGGACTTGGGCTTTATTC
>Ga0308004_10001088_pt1 | contig 12080 bp, 15 predicted proteins | sample Neamet38_FD_203156 | JGI IMG/M metagenome (GOLD analysis project Ga0308004, IMG submission 203156) | Marine microbial communities from water near the shore, Antarctic Ocean - #38 | ecosystem: Environmental > Aquatic > Marine > Unclassified | place: Southern Ocean | collected 2014-06-06 | reverse complement strand
TCGTTAATGGGAATTTCATTATCTTCAATATTTTTAACTTATACAGGTGCTAGTATTACTAGAGTATTTTTTATTACCTCAATCACTTTTGGTGCAATGAGCTTGTATGGTTACACAACTAAAAGAGATCTTACAAAATTAGGATCTTTCTTAATGATGGGTCTAATTGGAATTATTGTAGCATCAGTTGTTAATATGTTTATGAAATCTACAATGATGGATTTCGTGATATCAATTTTAGGTGTTTTAATTTTTGTAGGTCTAACCGCTTATGACACTCAAAAAATTAAAAATATGTATGCAGCAAGTGATACAGGTGAGTTAATGGGTAAAAAAGCTGTGATGGGTGCTCTAACTCTTTACCTAGACTTTATAAACTTATTTATAATGTTACTAAGATTATTTGGACAAAGAAGATAATCAAAATTACAATCTATAACTTTTACGGTAGAAGCGGTATGACTTCTTTATGATTATAAAAATTATATCTTATACTTTTTTAGTTTTGTTTTTAAATGCATGTGCAATTCCACATGTTGTAAATGTTATAGGGCCAAATGATAATACATTGTCATGTTCACAGCTTGATACTGAAATAACAATTGCATCAAAATATAAAAGAGATGCAAAAAAAGAAAAAAGTACTGGAACAGCAACTAACATTGGTGCTATTTTATTTTGGTGGCCAGGATTATTTGCAACTCAAATGAATGCAAATGATGCTATTAGGGCTACTGATGAAAGAATTAATCACTTATCTAGATTAAAATCTAAAAAAAACTGCTAATCTAAATTTATATAAATATTTTATTTCTTAAGATTTTTCCAATTAGTATTTTTAAATAAAATTTCTAAATCAAAAGAATTTTTTAAAACCTTACCATTAGAGTCAGTAATCAAATATTTTAGATTTTTATTACTTGGATTAAAATTTTTACAAATTTTATATAAAGCATTCTCTGCTGCATTTTTAAAAACACTAAAACTCACTTGTCTGCTAGAGATATTTAAACCATAATCTTTCCATGATCCTTCAGAAACCATCTTTGCATACAGGTCTAAAATAATTTTAAGTTCATTTTTTTCAAAAAATTGCCTATCTTCTATTTGCTTGTGTAGATTATTAACAACAAGTTTTAAGTTTCTATTCATCAATTTTATTTTTATTGATCAACGATAATTGAGAGATAGTAAAAGCAAGAGTTATTGGAAGCATTCCCCACACTTTAAAGTTAACCCAAAACTCTTCTGTTTGTGTTCTCCAGATACATTCATTTAAGATTGCAAGACCAAAGAAAAAATACATCCATCTTCTATTTAGTAATTCCCAACCTATATCAGTTAGGGCAATTGATTTACCCATGATTTTCTTAAGGATAGGCTCATTAGTAAAATATTTTCCAAAAAGTAAAGCAAGCCCAAACAAAATATTAATAATTGTTGGCTTTATGTAGATAAAAATTGGATCATTAAAATAAATTGTAAGACCACCAAAGAGTGTAATTAAGATGCCACTTATCAATGGCATCATGGGAATTCTTTTTTCAAAAAACCAAACAACAAATAGAGCGATTAATGTTGCAACTATAAGTGGTGGAATAGCCACTGATAAATTTTTGTCATTATTGTAATAATAGAAAAAAAATATAGCTAAAGGTCCAAAGTCTGTTGCAAATTTAAGAAATGATTTATTCACTTGACAGACATTAACATAATTAAAAAACATTTATATTTTTTTTATTGATTTTTATTTTTAAATCCCCATATTAATAGCAATGCCAATTCAAAAAGCAAAATTTTCAATAGGTGATATCGTAAAGCATAAACACTTTGAGTTTAGAGGAGTGATTTATGATGTAGATTTTGAGTTTAATAACTCTGAAGAATGGTATCAATCTATTCCAAAAAATGTTCGTCCAAAAAAAGACCAGCCTTTTTATCATTTACTTGCTGAAAATGATGAGATTACCTATGAGGCTTATGTCTCAGAGCAAAATTTGCTTATGGACGATTCGGAAGACCCTATCAAGCATCCTTTAATTGAGGAGATCTTTTCTGGAAGAAAAGGTTCTAGCTATTTTAAGCCCTCTAATTAATTCTTTTTTTAAACACAATTAATTCAAATCTTAGACATATATAGTTGTTATATATAATTATGTTCTGATCAAGAGTGCTAAATAACGTATTTTAACATTATTACTCCCTCTGTATTCTTGATCAGGATAACCTTTCATAATAAAAATCAAATTATTTTTTTTTAATATATATAATTTAAGAATGTTTAAATCTTTTGAACCAAATAAAATTTTTGCAATTACATCCAAAGCCCCAAAATATGTTTTATTTTTATTTATTGTTGTTTTAACAATAGGGTTAACAGAGGCACTCATTCTATCTCCAGAGGATTATAAGCAAAGTGATGCAGTAAGAATTATGTATGTTCACGTGCCTGCTGCATGGATATCATTGGGGATATTTTCAGGTTTAGCCTTGTTATCACTTGGAAGCTTCATTTTTAAAAATAAAAATTTTTCTTTAATTGCTAAAAGTTTAGCTCCTTCTGGATTTGTTTTTAATATCATCGCACTAGTAACGGGGTCAATTTGGGGTAAACCTACGTGGGGAACATGGTGGGCTTGGGACGCAAGAATAACTTCTATGTTAATTTTAGCTTTATTTTATGGAATGTATTTATTGGCATGGAGAATTTATGAAAATAAAGAACAAGTGACGAAAATAACTTCTATGATTGCAATTTTAGGAGTGATAAATGTACCTATCATTAAATTTTCAGTTGATTGGTGGAATACTCTTCATCAGCCAGCTTCAATTAATATTTTGTCATCCGACATAGCAATTCACTCATCAATGCTAATTCCCTTAGCGATTATGACTGCGGCATTTGCCCTTTTTTCACTACTCATTTTTTTAATGAAATATAATACTGAACTGATAAAAGTTAAGAATAAAGGATTAGATAGATTATGATAAATGAAATAATTTCAATGAATGGATATGGGGTTTATGTATGGTCTGCATTTTCATTTACATTGATTAGTTTTACAACTTTATACTTTGTAACCAAATTACAACTTTCAAAAGAGCAAAAAAGATTTGTTTCTAAATTTGGCTCTCTAAATACAATGAAAGCTAAAGCTGCAAGATCACAAAATATTAATAAAGAAATATTATCCAATACATTCAATATTTAGCCAATAAACCATGTATGGTAAAAAGGTTAAATTACGGATTTTGTTTCTAGCTTTAATTTTAGCTTCTGTAATTTTAACAGTTTTTTTAATTTTACAATCTTTAAAGGAAAACGTTGTATATTTTCAATCACCATCTGAAATAAAATCTTTAATAGAAATAGATAAGAAGAAAATAAGAGTTGGTGGAATGGTTAAAGAACAATCAGTTTTTATAAACTCTAATGATGTTAATTTTATTATTACTGATTTTAAAAATGAGATTAATGTTATTTATGCAGGAGCGGTTCCAAATTTATTTGCTGAAGGAAAAGGAGTGGTTGCTGAAGGTTTTTTAAAGGATAAAAATTATTTTTTAGCTACTAAAATTTTAGCAAAACATGATGAAAATTATATGCCCCCAGAAGTTAAAGAAGCCATAGGAGATAAATAAATTGCTAGCTAATCAGATAGGTTATTATTCTTTAATTTCAGGTTTACTACTTTCATTTTTACTTTGTGGTGTTTCAATTAAAGACCTTAATAGTAGCAGTAAGCGGATTAACCAAAAAATATTATCTTTATCTTTTTTGCAGTTGGTTTTTGTAATTGTAAGTTTCTTGAGTTTGATTTTATCTTTTATAAATTCAGACTTTAGTAATGAGACTGTCTTTAATAATTCACACACAACCAAACCATTATTTTATAAGATTTCAGGTACATGGGGAAACCATGAAGGAAGTTTATTATTATGGTTATTAGTATTAACTTTGTTTATTTTTCTATTTTTAATTAAATCAAAAGAACAGCCTAAAAAATATAGAATTCTAACATTATTATTTCAGCAAATAATAATTATTGGATTCTTTTTATTTGTATTGATGACATCTAATCCATTTAATTATTTATTTCCAATTCCTTCTGAGGGTCTTGGTCTTAATCCAATTTTACAGGATCCAGCTTTAGCAATTCATCCCCCAATTTTGTATTTAGGTTACGTTGGGACATCAATAATATTCTCGTCGTCACTTGCTGCAGTTACACAAAATTATGTCTCAAGAGAATGGGGCCAGCATATTAAAAAATGGGTTTTGCTTTCATGGATTTTTTTAACTATAGGAATTATGCTTGGATCTATTTGGGCTTATTATGAGTTAGGATGGGGTGGTTTTTGGTTTTGGGATCCGGTTGAAAATGTCTCTTTAATGCCATGGCTAACATTAACAGCATTATTACATTGTATTATAGTATTGGAGAGAAGGAACGCACTTACATCTTGGGTCGTTATATTATCTATAGCAACATTCACCTTAAGTATGTGTGGAACTTTCCTAGTAAGATCTGGAATATTAAATTCTGTCCACACATTTGCAAACGATCCTGCAAGAGGGATTTTTATATTAATTTTTTTATTTGTTTTAATTGTTTTATCTTTAGGAATATTTTTTTTATTTCACAGAGAAAATAAAAATAATTCAAATAATTTTTTTTGGCTTAGTAGAGAAACAGCAATCTTATTAAATAATTGGTTTATGATGTATTTTTTATCTGTTGTTTTAATTGGTACAGTCTATCCAATTTTTTTAGACGTAATATCTTCAGAAAAAATTTCAGTAGGACCCCCTTTTTACCAGAAATTAATAGTCCCTTTTTTAATTCCTTTTCTATTTTTTATGTCTCTAGGACCAAGACTTAAATGGATAAAGTCAAAAATCGAGAATAAAAATTCATTAATTGTTACCTTTATAATTTCTGTAATCTTAACGTTTTTTATAATTAAAAACTTAACAACTGATTTGCTTTTCTATACAGTTTTAGTTTCAGCTGCTTTTTTTCTATTTTTTACAACTTTGAAAGAATTATTTGTTAAAAAATTTAACAATATTGCCCAAACAGTTGCACACTTTGGTTTTAGTTTGCTGGTATTAAGCATTCTGTTTAACAGTATTTTATCCTCGGAAATTATAACCAATATAAAAGTTGGTGAAAAGTATAATTACAGTAAAGGTAAAATTTTTTTTAAAAAAATAGAAGAAAGACAAGAAAGTAATTTTAAATCTATCATTGCTTATTTTGAAATTAAAAATACAAGTGGAAAAATTGTTGAATTAAAGCCTGAGATTAGAATTTATAATCAGCCTGTGATTATTACTAGTGAGGCTGATATAAAAACAACATTACTAGAAGATAAGTTTTTAGTAATGAATCTTGTAAAAGGTAATGAATATTTTAATATTAGATATCAAATAAAGCCGTTTATGATTTGGATTTGGATTTCAGTTTTATTAATAAGTCTTGGTGGATTAATGAGTTTATTTAAAAAAAGATATGAAAAATAAGTTTAGCATAATTGTTATAATTTTTTTTTTAATTTTTTGCTTTGGTATTTTTTATAAAGGATTGGATAATTCAAATATTTATGCACCCAAAATTAAAGACAAAAAAAATATACCTATTTTTAAAGCAAAAGATTTTAATTCAAATATTTATATCAATTCAGAAAAAATTTTTAAAGAAGATACTTTTTATATTGTAAATATTTGGGCATCATGGTGTGTACCTTGTAGAACAGAACACCCTTTGTTGATGGTATTAAGCAAGAATCATTCAGCCAAACTAATAGGGTTAAATTATAGGGATAACTTAAATAATGCTAAAAAGTTTATTAAAGAACTTGGAAACCCATATTCTCAAATTTTAATTGATAGTGATGGTATTTTGAGTGTTGAGTTTGGAGCTTATGGTGTGCCAGAAACTTTTATAATTGATAAAAATAAAAGAATTATAAGAAAATTTATAGGACCAATTAATAAAGAAATAGTAGAAGAAATAAAACTGATTATTAAATGAAAATTTTAAAAATATTTATAATTTTATTTTTATCCATAAGTTTTTCTCAATTAAAAGCAGATGAAAAAAATATCAAATTAAAAAGTAAAATTTTAAAGAATATTCGTTGTTTAATTTGCCAAGGACAATCTGTTTATGATTCAGAATCAGATTTTGCTTCTAGTATTAAATTAATTGTTGATAAGAAAATTAATGAAGGGCTAAAAGAAGAGAAAATATATGAATTTTTAAGGGAAAAGTATGGGGATTGGATAATTTATGACCCAGAACTTAGTAAAAACACTTATATCTTGTGGTTATTACCATTATTGTTATTTTTGTTAGGTGGTGTCATAATGAAAAAAAAAATTAAATTTTAAAATTAAATATCTAATTATGTATCCAAAAAAATATTATTTTTTATTACTGCTTCTTTTTTTTGTACCCATGAAAAGCGAAGGGGAGGAAGTTTTAAAAAAAAATTCTGAATATAGTGTTTACGGGGGTACTTTTGATACGATTGACAAAGAAGGTGATGATCAGGCAAACTTATATGGCTTTGAACACAACAATCCATTCCTATTTCGAGACACATTTGTTGGAAGATTTTCTCCTATTACTGGTGGATTTATTACAGATAAAAAATCAGTTTATTTATACACGGGTGTTGAGGCTCAATATGCAGTTGGTCCATTAAATATTATACCAAGTTTTGCACCAGGATACTACGAGCCAGGTGATGGCAAGGATTTAGGAATGGCTCTAGAATTTAAAAGTGAAATAAAACTGAACTTTAATATTTTTGAAGATTCTAAGATAGGTTATTCTTATAGCCATATTTCGAATAATGACTGGGGAGAGAGAAACCCAGGTGTAGACAATCAACAAATTTCATTTACAAAAAACTTCTAGTAAGAATGAAGTTAAGTGATTGTTATAATTTTAATGATTTTAGAAAATTAGCAAAAAAAAACCTACCCTCTCCAATTTTTCACTACATAGATGGTGGAGCAGATGATGAAAAGACTTTAAAAAGAAACACAGATTCTTTTGATGATTGTGATTTAATTCCCAATATACTTGCTAGTGTCGGAAAACCAGATCTTTCAACTACTGTATTTGGAAAAAAAATTGATATGCCAATTTTTCTTTCGCCCACAGCAATGCAAAGACTTTATCACCATGAAGGAGACAAAGCCTCAGCAAGAGCAGCTGAAAAATTTGGAACTTTTTATAGCATGTCTACTATGGCTAATAATACAATTGAGGAGATTTCAGCGATTTCAAATGGACCTAAATTATTTCAGCTTTATGTTCATAAAGATCAATCCATAACTAACGACTTAATTGATAGATGTAGAGTAGCTGGCTTTGATGGTATGTGCTTGACGGTTGATACTTTGGTTGCTGGTAACAGAGAGAGGGATCATAGAACTGGATTTACCACACCTCCGAAACTTACTCTTCAAAGTTTAATGAGTTTTGCCATGAGACCTGAATGGGTATTTAATTATTTTACTCATAAAAAATTTGAATTATCAAATGTAAAAAACAAAACTGATAAAGGAACAAATATTTCAAAGTCAGTTATTGAATACATTAATGAACAATATGATCCAACTATGAATTGGAAAGATGCAGAATATTGTGTAAAAAAATGGAATGGTCCATTTGCTCTCAAGGGAGTTATGTCAGTTGAAGATGCAAGAAGAGCAATAGATATTGGTTGTACAGCTATTATGATCTCAAATCATGGAGGTAGACAGTTAGATGGCTCAAGATCACCTTTTGATCAAGTTAATGCAATTAGGGAGGCGGTTGGAGATAAGCTTGAAATAATTTTAGATGGAGGAGTAAGAAGAGGAACTCATGTCTTAAAAGCTTTAGCAGCAGGTGCAACAGCATGTAGTTTTGGAAAAATGTTTTTATTTGCATTAAGTGCTGGTGGTCAATCAGGTGTTGAACGTCTACTGCAAAACATGCATGACGAAATCAATAGAAATATGATTCTAATGGGGTGTAAAAATTTAAAAGAATTAAATGCGTCAAAATTAATTTATAGAAAATAATTTTTACTTATTAAAATTATATATAAAGAAAATAGATTAAATTAAAAAATATTAATAGTAAGATTAATTATGAAATTAGCAAAAAATTTAGAAAGATTGGGCACAGAATCTGCATTTAGTGTTTTAGCTGAAGCTAAAAAACTAGAAGCACAAGGCAATTCAATGATTCATCTAGGCCTAGGTCAACCAGATTTTAAAACACCACAACACGTAGTTGATGCAGCAAAAAAAGCATTAGATGATGGTCATCATGGATATGTTTTATCAAATGGAATTTTAGAGTGCAGACAAGCTGTTACTAGAAAAATTAAAAAACTTTATAATAAAGACATTGACCCTGAACGAGTATTAATAATGCCAGGTGGTAAACCAACAATGTATTATGCAATACAGTGTTTTGGTGAGCCAGGTGCAGAAATTATACACCCTACTCCAGCATTTCCAATTTATGAGTCTATGATTAATTATACGGGATCAACAGCAGTTCCTTATGATTTAACTAAAGATAAAGATTTAAAACTTGATCCAGAAAAAATTTTATCTTTAATTACAGATAAAACTAGATTGCTAATATTAATCAACCCAAATAATCCAACAGGAAGCTTTGTTGAAAAATCTGTAATTGATGTTTTAGCAGAGGGACTGAAAAAACATCCGCATGTAGCAATTCTGAGTGATGAAATTTATAGTAGACAAATCTATGATGGAAAAGAAATGCCAACATTTTTTAATTATCCTGATCTTCAAGATAGATTAATAGTTCTAGATGGTTGGAGTAAAGCATATGCTATGACAGGATGGAGAATGGGATGGAGTGTGTGGCCAGAAGAATTAATACCACATGTAAATAAATTAATTATTAATAGTGTTTCATGTGTGAATGCACCAGCACAGTTTGCGGGAATAGCAGCTTTGGATGGACCAGATGATGCAATCCATGAAATGATGGTTAAATTTGATCAAAGAAGAAAATTGATTCATGAAGGCTTAAATAACTTGCCAGGTGTGGAATGCAGTTTACCAGGTGGTGCTTTTTACGCATTTCCAAAAGTAATTGGAACTGGGATGAATGGGGCTGAATTTGCAAAAAAATGCATGTACGAAGCTGGGGTTGCAATAGTGCCAGGAACAGCTTTTGGTAAAACTTGCCAAGATTACGTGAGATTCAGCTTTGCAGCATCACAAGACAACATATCTAACGCATTGGAAAATATAAAAAAAATGCTAGGTTAAGACTAATGAGTGAATTAGTTCTGCCAAAAATTAACAAAGAAACGATTTCTAAAAAAGAATATATCTTTAGGAATCTTGCAAAAATTATAAATCCAGAAAACGTTCTAAGTCACGCAGATGAAATTAAGCCGTATGAAACTGACGCTTTAGCAGCTTATACACAAACCCCACTGGCAGTAGTAATGCCAGAAAACACTCAAGAAGTAAGTGATATTTTAAAATTTTGTCATGCAGAGGATATAAAAGTTGTACCAAGAGGAGCGGGCACAGGACTTTCAGGTGGTGCATTACCTTTAAATGATGCAATTCTATTAAGCCTTGGAAAATTTAATAAAATTATAGAAATAGATTTTGAAAATAAATGTGTTGTTACTCAACCTGGTGTAACAAATTTAGGAATAACACATGCAGTACAACATAAAAATTTTTATTATGCACCGGATCCATCAAGTCAACTTGCATGTTCAATAGGTGGTAATGTTGCAGAAAATTCTGGTGGAGTTCATTCCTTAAAATATGGAACAACAACTAATAATATCTTAGGTGTTGAAATTGTTATGATGGATGGAACCATTTGTAGAATTGGTGGAAAAACTTTAGATCAAGAAGGATATGATCTAATGGGATTGATATGTGGCTCTGAAGGATTACTAGGAGTAATTACAGAGGTAACAGTTAAAATTTTAAAAAACCCGCAAGTAGTTAAAGCAGCATTAATAGGATTTCCTACAATTAAAGAAGGTGGAAATGCAGCAACTGAAATTATTTCAAATGGAATTGTTCCAGCAGGTATGGAGATAATGGATAAAGCATTAATAGAAGCTACCGATAATTTTAGTAAAGCAGGCTATCCAAGAGATGCTGAGCTTTTATTAATCGTTGAATTGGATGGAACTGAATCAGAGGTAAATGAATTGCTAAAACAAGTCAGAAGTATTTGTGAAAAAAATAATTGTTCAAGCTTAAAATTGAGTAAAAATGAAAAAGAAAGATTATCATTTTGGGCAGGCAGAAAAGCAGCATTCCCAGCGTGTGGAGCCTTGGCACCAGATTATTATTGTATGGATGGATCGATACCAAGAGGAAAACTTGCTGAAGCTTTATTAGAAATAAAAAGACTATCTGAAAAATATCAATTACCAGTAGCTAACTGCTTCCATGCAGGGGATGGAAATTTACATCCATTAATAATGTTTGATGGAAGTGATAAAGAAGAATTAAGAAAAACAGAAGAATTTGGAGCTGAGATATTAAAAACCTGTGTAAGATTGGGAGGTGTAATTACTGGGGAACATGGTGTAGGTGTTGAAAAAAGAGAACTAATGTGTGAAATGTTTAATGATAACGACATTCAGCAACAGCTAGATATTAAGAAATCTTTAGATGAAAAAAACTTATTAAATCCTGGAAAAGTTTATCCAATATTAAGAAAATGTGCAGAGGAAGGAAGGGTACATGTCCACAGAAATGAAGAAAAATTCCCAGATCTTCCAAGATTCTAGTAATACCTACTATCCTGAGGATGAGTTACAAGTTTCAGATATAGTTAAAGAGTTGTATAAAAAAAATCAACCAACAGAATTAATTGGAACTGGAACAAAGAACTTTATCGGCAATAAAATACAGGCTGCAAAAAAGTTATCTCTCTCTAAACTTTCAGGAATAGTTGAGTATTTACCGGAAGAACTTTATATCAAAGTTAAAGCCAACACACCACTAGAGCTAGTCGAACAAGAATTAGAAAAAAATAATCAAGAACTTGCTTTTGAACCAATTGATTTTGGTTTTATTGAAAGTGGAAAATCTGACAAAGGTACTATAGCTGGTTATTTAGCTTGCAACTATGCAGGCTCAAGAAGGTTTAAGGCTGGAAGTGTTAGAGATCACATTCTAGGTTTTAGAGGTGTTAATGGAAAAGGTGATATAATCAAATCTGGAGGAACAGTTGTAAAAAATGTTACAGGGTATGATTTATCAAAATTGATAGCAGGATCATTTGGAACCTTAGTTGCTTTGACAGAAATTACCCTAAAGGTTTTGCCCAAAAAAAAATTATCTAATACAATTATTATTCACACAGAAGGCAAAAAACTAATTAATGAATTATTTGAAAAAATATCAAGCTCAAGCAGTGAAGTATCAGGTGCAGTTTATATTCCAGATGAACCTGAAGATGAAAGTTATGATCACAATAAAGAAGTAGTTTTTAAACTTAATGATTTACAATCAAAAGGCTCTTTTTTGGCGTTAAGAATAGAGGGAGATAAAATTTCAATTAATGAAAAAATTAAAGCTTTAACTGATGAGCTTGATTTAAAAAAATTAAATTCAACTATATTAGATGTTCATCAATCAACACCTTTTTGGAAAAAGATTAATAATCTTGAATTATTTAAGGTCACTAAAAATAATTTATTGAGAGTGGTAATACCACCGTCAAAAGGTAATAAATTAATGCAGTATCTAGGTAATAAATATAAGTATTATATTGATTGGTGCGGGTCTTTATATTGGATAGAGGTTCAAGCTAAAAAAAATAATAAAATTGGAGAGATTAAAAAATTGATTAAAGAACTTGAGGGCTATTTAACTATTATAAAAACCTCTAATGAATTTGATTATGAGGAGACGATATTTACTGTAGATGACATAAGATTATTGGTATCAGAAAAAATTAAGAAGAGCTTTGATCCTAAAAGAATTTTTAATCCAGGTAAGATGTATAGAGGAATTTAATGCAAACAAATTTTACAGAAAAACA
>Ga0308004_10001083_pt1 | contig 12112 bp, 11 predicted proteins | sample Neamet38_FD_203156 | JGI IMG/M metagenome (GOLD analysis project Ga0308004, IMG submission 203156) | Marine microbial communities from water near the shore, Antarctic Ocean - #38 | ecosystem: Environmental > Aquatic > Marine > Unclassified | place: Southern Ocean | collected 2014-06-06 | reverse complement strand
CTAACATCTATAAATTCTTTTTTTAATTGATTGTAATTTTTTTTATTGCAAATAATGTTTAATGTGTATTTAGAATTTCGGCATATCTGATGCACGTTCTTAAAATATTGTAATCCACCAACCCAACTTTTAGGATTAAAATTAATTACAATTCCAATATTTTTAACTGTCACTTTTTTTATTTTGTAAAAACAACTTTAACTTCACCTTCTCCATAAATATCAAATTTATTCTTATTATTTAATTTTGAAATTTTTAACCTATGTATATCCTCTTGATCTGAGCCGTAGTCCCAAATTTTATAATCTTTTATTTTTTTCTTATCAAAAATTTTTTTTATTTGATTTCGAGATTTATTTTCATTTATTTTGACAAGCACATGATCTAAAAATAAATAATAATATTTTCCAGAAAAAATCGTACCGTCAAAATGATTATAAATATATTCTCTATCTGTATACTGCAAAATTCTTCTACAAATTTCAATCGCATTCCATCTAATGCCACCCATTCCTATAAGAAAGATTAATCCTTTCCCTCCTTTTTTCGTAACTCTGATCATTTCTTCAATACTTTGACTCATTTTACCGGTATGATGAAATACTCCATAGCTCATAGAAAAATCAAAACTTTCATTATTGAATTTTAAATTAGTCGCATCTCCTTTTTTAAAAAAAACATTTTTGATTTTAAATTTCTTTTTATTATAATTACATGTATCAATATTTCTTTGGCTAATATCAATTCCTAAAATATTTTTTAACCCAAAGTTTTTTAGTGCAAAAGTATATCTTCCATTTCCACAACCAATATCCAGTCCTGTTTTATTTTTAAAAAATGAAATTGGAAATTTATTTCTAACAAATCTTTTTTTTAAAAGTGTATTTGGCTGGTCAATTAAATGATATTTACTGAAGTTTTTAAATAATTCTGAGTAATGTTCACCAGTAATTTTGGAAGTTAATCCTTTAAAATTATTTTTTTTATTTTCTAATCTACCACTGAATGCTTTATCCTCTTTTAATCTAAATTTGATTAAATCAATATAATTTTTGCTTTCATTGAAACAATCATTAAGTAGTTTTTTATAATCAAGGATCACTTTTTTTTCAGAATGAAGAACCTTCTCGATTGAAAAAAATATTTTAAATGAAATATTACATCTTAAAAAATCAAATTCTTTTTTTCCTTTTATTGAATTAAATAAATTATCTAATTTTTTAACTTCTTTATAATAGCTACTTTTCTCATTTAGAGCTGTGAAATGTGTATCTTTTAAATGTGATTTAAGCATTATGATTAGCCTTACACAAAAGTATTTAGCTTATTCAATTTTATAATTCTAATTTATTTAAAATTTTATCTAATATTTTTTTTATATTTTTAATATCTTTTATGGTCATATTATATGCTGATGGTAAAATTATAGATTTTGCAAAAACATCTTTACAAACTTTTTTATTTCCAACATATTTAAAGTTAAATCCTTCCTGTTCATTAAGTGGCCAAAATGCCGACCTTACCTCTACCCCTTCTTTCATTAAAGCATTTCCAACTTTGATAGTTTTTTTTATATCTGAGTTTTTTATATATATTCCATTTAACCAATAAACAGGTCTTGAACCTTTTGTTATTTTTTGGATAAAATCATATCTTTCGTCCTTAAATATTTTTCTATAATTTTTACCAACAGTAATTTTTTTAGCTAGTAAGTCTTTTTTAAATCTTTCAATCTGAGCCCTTCCCAGTGCCCCTAATAAATGTGGCAATCTATAGTTATAACCCTCACCTTGTGCAAAATATTTTTTCCAATATGGGTCTTTTGAAGTTCTATACTTTGCATTTCTAGAAGCATATAAATACGCTTGATCATAAAGTTTAAAATTATCTGTGCTTATAAAACCGCCCTCTCCAACACCAATCATTTTTTCCGATCTTAAAGATGCAATGCTTATATCTCCAAACTTACCAGTCATCTTTCCTTTATAGCTAGATCCTAATGCTTCACTGTTATCTTCTAATAATTTTATGTTATTCTTTTTGCACAATTTAACTATTTTCAAAGTATCTTTTGCAAAAAAACCATAAACATGCACTAACTGTACTACTTTAGGTTTGTAGATTTTTATCGATTTTTTTAATAAATTATAGTCAAGCCCCATTGTTTCTCTTTCAACTTCCACTATAATTGGTATCGCTCCACACTGTGTAACTGCTGATAAATTTGATAGACAAGTATAATTGGGAACAATAACTCTATCACCACTTTTAACACCTAGTGTTTTTAATGCCGTATGCAATGCTGCTGTACCACTTTGAACTGCAAAACCATGTTTTACTGTTAATAATTTAGATAATTTTTTTTCAAAAATTTTAGTATGTTCTCCTTCTGCGGATAACCAACCTTTATTAAGAACGTCATTAACATACTTTTTCTCTAATTTTGTTATACTGGGAATATTAAGTAAATATTTCATACGGAATTAATATACCTTTTTTTTTATAAATCTATTACATTTATTTAATTTTTATAATTCGGATATCTATAAAATTATTTATAGCTCAAGATGTGAATTGGTAATCATATAGTCTCCTGATTTAATAAAATTTTCATACATTCTAATTATATCTTTATGTCTTTTTATTGAAAAATCTTCCAACCAAAGTTTATAGCATTCATTAGTTAGGATAATACGTCTCATCTGATTGTTATATTTAAAATACTTATCTAGATCAGTAAATAAAAAATTATCAAAATCTGAATAATGCTTTTTCATATAATGAAACTCAAAAAGGTCTTGTTTATTTATCTTAAAATTATTTTTTTTTAAATTCAATAATATTTTCTTATATTCACTAACACTTTTTGGGTTAATACAAAAATTATAACCAAATGTAGGATTATTTTTTGAGGCATTAATTATTTTAATTCCATATCCAGGCAACTCACTTCCAATAGTGCCATAAACAGTTAATGCATAATCAATTTTTTTACTAGCTATATATAAATTAGATAAATTGCTTGGTAGTAGTTTAATAGATGGATTATTTTTGATAAATAACCTAACTATTTTTTTTGTCATTGGATCTTCTTGAGGATGTGGTTTTAAGTACCAATCATAATCCGTTTTCTTGACAATTTTTTCTAAAAATTTAAACCATTCGTTAAAATCTGGGAAAAAATGATTACCATACACATGTGGGCTATCAGTGAAAACATGAGAGTAAATTACAACTTTAATTTTTTTCTTATGTTGTTTGAAATAATCAATATTGTAATTTGTTTTAGAAAAAGATGTTTTTTTTAAATAATAATAAATCTTTTTTCCATCAATTAAATCTTTTAGATATTTTTTACCTAAAATAATATTTGCTTTAGCTTTAGATTTATTAAATTTTTTAAATAATTTTCTATAATATCTAAAATGTCCTCCTGAATAATTTTCTCTTTTTTTAAAAGAAGTTTTGCCTTTACCATTAACAAAATTTGCTCCTTCAAAACTAAAATTAGAAATATTGTAATAATCTGCTATCCTTGAAGGAATTCCAGAAACATATACGGAGTGACCGACTGCTATTCCTTTGACATTATTTTTTTTAAAATATTCATTCCAAAAATAAAAATTACACAAACACTCAAAAAAGAATAATTTAAATTTCTTAGAATGTAAATCTATAGTATGGGTGAAGTATTTTTTTAAATAAGTATCGTAAATTAGATCGCCTATCCATACTTGCTCTATACAAAAGTTTTCTAAATCTCTTAGGGTTTTTTTTTTTTTAAAAAACTGTTCTACTTTTTTTAAACTATTTTTTTTTATAGAACTATCATATTTTGGTTTGATAAAATCAGCTACACCAAATGAAGCATACACACCAAAATTTTTAATCTTTAATGATTTTCCAATATTCCATTTTATTTTGGTCAATAAACTCTCTTTGTTATTATGAAACAAACTATAGGAGTTATAAGCTATTATTTTACACTTATTTTTTTGTGAAAATACATTAGCAAGATAAGAAAGTGCAATTTGAATTCCTTGCCACCCATTAAACTCAACTAAAAATATTTTGTTTTTAAATTTATTTTTTTTAAAAATATAACTATTATTCTTAATATAATTGTTAAATATTTTTAAATCATTTAAAAATTTTGTTAACATCATGATTAAATAATTTTAATTCTAATTTATATCTTTATAATTTTATAAAATAACTTATACACATTACAATTGAAAGATGGTTTAAAAAATAAATGAAAAAAATCATAAATTTTTAATGATATATTGTAATAAATGTATTTTACCCAATACAAGACCAAATATTTATATATTGGCCAATGGTATTTGTTCAGCATGTGACTCCAATTTACATAAAGAAAAAGTAAATTGGAAAAATAAAAAATACGAATTTTTAAAAATTGTAAAAAAAATTAAAAGTAAAAATTTACTATATGATTGCCTGATCCCTGTAAGCGGAGGAAAAGATAGCACTTGGCAAGTTTTATTAGCATTGAAATACAAATTAAACCCCTTAACTTTTACGTACAAATCTCCTTTGAGAAATAAAATTGGCCAGAAAAACCTTGATAATTTAAAAAAACTTGGTGTTCATCATATTGATTTTACTGTTAACGAAAAGGTAGAAAAAAAATTTTTAAAGAAAGCGTTTATAAAATATGGTGCAGTAGCAATACCAATGCATATGGCTATGTGGAACATGTCGTACAACTTAGCAGTGAAATTTGGAATTCCATATATTTTTTGGGGTGAAAACTCAGCAAAAGAATATGGGGGGAGTAAAAAGGATCGTAAATTAAAATTTTTGAACTCAAATTGGATAAAAAAATATGGAATAAGTTTTAACACTACAGCTGAAGATTGGTTAAGTAAGGATTTAACAAAAAAAGATTTGGCTCCTTTCATCAAAGAAAAAAACTTTAGAAATAAGAATACAGAACCTAAGTCAATTTTTTTAGGAGATTATTTTAAATGGGATCCAGTTAAAACATATAATAAAGCTAAAAAATTTGGTTTTTTAGGAATAAAAGGGAAGCCAAAAATTGGTATATACAAATATGCAGATATTGATGACAACTTGATATCTATACATCACTATCTTAAAATTTTTAAGTTTGGTTTTTCAAGAAGTTACGACAATCTTAGTCTTGAAATAAGAAACAAAAGAATTTTGAGAAAAGAGGCTGTTAAAAAAATCTCGAAAGAGGGCTTTAATGCGCCAAATCAAGATATAAATAAATTTTGTAATTTAATAAAAATATCAAAAAAAAATTTTCTAAAAAATTGTGAAAAATTTAGAAATAAGAGTATTTGGATTAAAAAAAAAAATAGATGGTATTTAAAATATCCACTAAAGTAAATTAAAAATTTATATCTAAGAGATCTCAAAATAAAATTAATTAACAACTTTATTTATATTATTTAAAATTCCAATTTTTTAACCATTTTTCTAAACTATATAGCTTCCAAGGAAACATCATATGATTATTTTTTTTTTGAAAAATGTTCTTTTAAAATATTGTTTAGCTTACTTTTATTTATAAATGATAATTTCTTTTTTTGGTAAAGTTATTCACAGCTTGTATTAAATTTTTTCTTAAATCATTCCTAAACCATATATTGGCAGGTTCATTTAAACCTAGATATTTTTTGTTCCACAAAACTTCTTCTGGTAAATAATTTTTTAAAAAATGTCTTATTAGCCATTTAGTATACCCATCTTTAATCATTAAAGTTATTGGCAGATTCCAACAAAACTTAACCACTTTTTCATCTAAAAAGACTGATCTGCATTCAATTCAAAATTGAGAAAAATTTGATATTTCTGCTCTTGTAAAAGCGGGAGATGAAATAAAATGTAAATCTTGGATTATTTTACTTTTAAGAAAACTCTTCGTAATAGATGGAAATTTAATAATTTTTTTAATTTCATTTCCTTTTTTTATAAATCTAAATACTGATTATTATTTCTCATCAGATACTCATCCCAGGCATAATTTAAAATTTCACCATTTTTTGGTATTAAAGCAAATCTTTAAAGAAATGCTGAAAATTTTTTCCATAATGTTTCGATTTTTTTAATATCATTAGCATTTAACTTATAGGAAAATTCTTTTAAATTAAATTTAATAAACTTTTTTTCATCCATACCTGTGAGTGATGATGTAATAAAGGGTATACTTTTAAGAAAATTTATATTAGTCGAAAATATGTTTGTAACCTTTGAAAATTTAAACTTTATATTTTCAATAAGTATTTTATTTTTACGAAAATTTTCTAATAAAATAAATAATCTTCTCAAAGAATTTTCACTTAATGGAAATGAAACATTGGCTTTTTTTGTCTCATTTAACAGATCTTTATTTACATAAGTTGAGTTAAAAATTTTATTTAATTCAACAAGGTTTGTTAAATTACCTTCATAGAATGAAGCGCTTGAAAAAAAATTTATCTTATATTTTTTCAAAAAAGTACCAAGATTAAAATCTTTATTTGTTTTAAAATTTAATAAATCAGGCATACCAAGACTCAATGGGGCTTCAATGCATCTAAAACCATGGTCTTTACCTACTTCTTTTTCTAAATCATTCAAAATTTTTTCAATATCTAATTGATTATTATTTCCACTAATTCTTCTAAAACCATTCCATGTTGCAATGCCATAAAATAATATTTTTTTTTCTTTTCTTTTTTCTTCTAAAATTTTTAAAGCTTCTATTATTTTTTTATGTCCATTTTTTAACAAAAGACTAATCTCAGGATTATGCAATAAATAAAAATCAATATAATTTGTACCCATAAGCTTTAATGAATTATTTACTGACCAATTAATATACTTAGGATCAATAGAAAAATCCATTTCTTCTAAACAATTTGATTTATTTACAGATAATTTTTTAAGAATATTTTTTTTTTTAATATAAGGTGGAATTAATCCTACCTTTGTTATTATTATCAAATTTTCTCTTTTTTTAAAATTTTTTAAAATTCCTTTGATTAATTTTTCACTTCTTCCATTTCTATATTTTTGGGCAGTATCTATTAAATTGATACCTTTGTTTAATCCGTAAATAACAGTTTTAATGATTTCTCTATCTTTTAGGTTTGACTCTTCACCTCTGTATAGGCCAAAACCAAAATTAGAAATTTTTCTTCCGTCAAATAAATAGTTATATTTTATCATTTAAAATTCCACTTATTTAACCATTTTTCTAAACTATATAATTTCCAGAGAAACATCATGTGATCTTTTTTTTCTGAAAAGTGTTCTTTAAGAATATTTTGTAATTTATTAATTTTTAAAAATGAAAAGTTTTTTCGCTTTGCGATATTATTAATAGTTTGTTTTAAATCTTTTTTTAAATCATTTCTAAACCATGCATTAGCTGGCGCATTTAAACCAACATGATTTTTATTCCATAAAATATCTGAAGGTAAATAATTTTTTAAAGAATGTCTTATCAACCATTTAGTATAGCCGTCTTTGATCATTAAAGTTATTGGTAAATTCCAGCAAAATTTAACAACATTTTCATCTAAAAAAACAGATCTGCATTCTATCCCAAATTCAGAAAAGTTAGGTATTTCTGCTCTGGTTGAGGGTGGCGATGAGGTAAAATGTAAATCCTGAATCAATTTACTTTTTAAAAAACTATTTGTTATAGATGGAAACTTGTCTATATTTTTAATTTTAATACCTTTTTTAAGTATATTTAAATATTGATTGTTATTTCTCATCAAGTCTTCATCCCAAGTATAATTTAATATTTTGCCTTTTAACTTAGGATCAAAGCATTTATTTACATAACTATTAAATATTTTTTTATTTTTTTTATAAATAGGATGATCGTGCAATTTGATCCATCTATTTAGCTCATGTTTAAAAAGTATCTTTTGATTGCTGAATTTTAAATCTGCCAAAAAGTAGGGTATATCATCATATAAACCTGCAAGAATATGATCACCACCATCACCACCAAAAACATATCTTATTTTATCATCATATAATTTTTTACAAAGTATGTAATGAGAATACCAGGTAGGGGATGAAATTGGCTCATCATGAATATCTAACATTTCATTAAATACTTTTTCGAATTTTTTAGCATTTGGGTAAACAAATTTAGAATTAAATTTATTAAATTTTACAATTTTTTTAATTAAAGAGGATTCATCATAAAATAATTCTTTTTTATTTTTTTTTATTTTTTTATATCCGATTGAATAAGTTTTAATTTGAGATGTGATGTTTTTAGAGGCAATAGAAGCTATTGTGGGTGAGTCTAATCCTCCACTTAACAGAAAGGCTTTTTTTCCCTTATAGTTAAAATATCTTTTTTTAAAGCTATTATCTAATAATTTTAAAAAAGTTTTTTTTATCTTGTCAGGGTCATTATTTTTTGTATCTTTAATTTTGAATGAAAATAAGTTTGATGTAGTTAATTTTTCTTTTTTAAACTGATTTATGCTATTATTGCTAAACAGAAAAATGTCTTTAAAGAATGTCTCAACAGTTCCATAAGAATATCTATAATTTTTAAATATATATATCTTAATCAAGTCCCAGTTAGGAAACAGCTGAACTATAAGATTTTCTTTCAAAAATTTAATTTTTGTAAAAATTAATAATAAATTTCTTTTATTATAATAAAATAAAACACTAGATCCATGTCTGTCTCTTACGGCAAATATTTTATCATTATTTAAATCTAAAATTAAAATTGAAAAACTTCCGTCTAATTTTTTTAAAAATGATAAACCATATTTTAAATATCCATTTAAAATATAATCAATTTTAGAGATTTTTTTTTGAGGAGGGATACTTAAGTTAAATATATTTCCAGTAAACAACAGAACTATGTTTTTTTTTTGTCTAAAAATATTTTTATTAGATATACCATTTAACAAAATTTGGTAATAAAAATTTTTGGTTTTTAGTAAAATTGTTTTTTTTTTCTTTTCAAAAAACTTAGAATTTAAATTTTCATGGGTTTTTAATAAAGTTTTTTTGTCAAATTGAGATTTTGATCTTATAAAAAAAAAGTTTGACATAACTCTATTTTTTTAGATGAAAAAATTTTTGAAAACTTCTCAAATTTTTATGAACACTTCCTGTAATGATACAACATATATTTTTTTCTTTGAATTTATTTAATGAACCAACGACTGCTGCAGATGCTGGCTCACAAAATAAACCCTCTGAAGCAAGAAGCTTATAACCATTAAAAATTTCTTTTTCTTTTGCTTCTATAAAATCTTTTTTCATATTGAAATGCTTAATTAAATTTTCATATTCATATCTTGAAAATGAATTAATACTTGTTGCTATTTTGGATTTTGAAAAAATTCCATAAAGATTATGTTTTTTTCTTAATCCTTTCTTAAGTCCTAGTATATGAGATCCATTATTAATACACGTAATAAATGTATCTATTTTTTTATTAGCCTTATAAATTTCTTTTATAATTTCAGTATTTGCAAGAATTTTAGAATTAGAACTATTGGGGTTGGCGTTAAAAATTTTTCTTTTTTTCATTAATTGAGAACTTAAATCATATAGCTTGCTCAAATTAGAAATTTTTTTTATAAAAACCTTGGATCCTAATGATTTGATTAATTTAAGATTATCAATATTAATATCCTTTTCTCTTAACCAAATATTGGATTTCATTTGATAAATTTTGGAAAAAAAAGCTAATGATATAGCTAAGTTTCCAGTTGATGCACAACCTATTGATTTAAAATTTTTTTTTTTTGCCTCTTTTATTAATAATACACTTTCGCGATCTTTATGACTTCCTGTTGGATTCAGAATTTCAAGTTTAAGCCAAACATTTTTTTTATAAAAATGAGATATTTTTGGAGCATAAATTAATAGGGAATTTTTCATTTATCTATCTATATTCTAATCTTTATATAACCATTTTATTATTTTTTGATTATGACTCTTACAGTATTTATTAAATTCACGTATTTTAGACTTATGAACAACCATTAAATAAAGCATCTTTTTTTTATTTTTAACTAATGCTGAAAAAAACCTTTCATTTTTTAATCTGCCATTAATTGAGGGTGTAGCATAAAAACCCCAATTTTTTTTAACAAAATCATATTCGGAGTTTTTAAATAAAAAAGTTAATTGCTCATCATTTTCTAGAGTTACATTTGCTACATGCTTAATTTGCAACTTTTTTTTTTCTCCAACAACAAAACTTCTATTTTTTTTTTTAATTTTCATATTTTTTTTGCTAGAGCAATTAAAGTATATTTGCCAGAATTTTCTTTAATATTCTTAATATAAATTATCTTTAAATCTATACTCTTTAAAAGAATTTCTAGAGATTTTTTTGAAAAGACATGGAAATGTTCAATGAAAAATTCTTCTCTTTTTTTTCCTAATTTACTTTTGAGAGCGTTAATACTTGGAACCTCAATATACAAATAGCCCGAATTTTTCATCAAACTTAGAAATTTATTTAAAAAAAATTTTGGTTTTTCTATATGCTCAATAATCTTATTCATTGATAAAAAATCATATCTACCAGAAAATTTTTTTCTAAAAATTAAATTATTTACAACTTTTAATTTTATACTTTTTAAATGAATATTTAAATTTTTGTCTTTTTCTAAACAATGGACTTTAATTTTATTTTTTTTTAATTCGTTTGGAAAAACACCAAGTCCAGACCCTACGTCTAAGCAGACAAAATTCTTTTTTATATGACTTAAAACTCTTCGAACTCGACTTTTGTTGTCCGATTCAGATTCAGGTAAATTGATAATCTTCTTAAATATATTTAAAATTTTTTTCTGTGAGCCATATGTAAGTTTTGAGTAATTTTTATCATAAAGCTTTTCCATATCATAATTGTGTGAAGCGAAATAATGGTTACAATTTTTACATTTGCTATAAAATCTTTTGTAATGATTTTTTTTTATCTTAAAATCTGTTTCTCCATTTGGTCTTGAATTGTATCTTAATACATTTTTTATAATATTTTTTTTTTTACAAAAACAAGTGGTTTCTGTAAATTGTTTTTTTTTATTTAACATTTTTAATTTCGAATGAAAAAATTTGCATTAATTATTATTTAAAAGTTTTTTTTATGGAATTTACTTGCACAATTATTAACATAGATTTAATAAATAAATTGAAACTTTTTTTTCTTTATAAATGTGTATAATCTAAACATATGAGATTTTATAGTAAAAAAACATTTCAGTTAGACAAAACTATAATTAATAAAATACTTAATTTAAAAGAAAGCTATTGGAAGTTTGGGATCAAAAGTCAAAGGCAATTTTTTTTAAACAATATTAAAAAAAATGATATTCATAATTTATTGTTCATAAATAGTAGATTGGTTGGTTACACTCTTTTAAAAAATATGAAGATTAAACGTAGTGATAAATTAATAAACTATCTTCATTTTGATACTTTTATTATTGACGAAAAGTATAGATCCATGAATTATTCGCCAAAATTAATGCAATTCAATAACAGTATAATTAAAAAAAAAAAATCTTTTTCAATTTTGCTGTGTGAAAATGAAATGCTTGAATACTATTCAAAATTTAACTGGGTAAGAATAAATAAAAGATTAATTGTTTCAATTAAGAAGAAAAAAAACTATATGATTTATAATAAGCAATTAAAACGTAAATTTTATTTTATTAGTAATTCATAATTGATTTAATCTGTCTTTATTTTTATGTAGATGATTAAATTTTTTATTTGTTCCAAGAAATCTAAAAAATTAAAAAGGGACTATTAACAATTAAATTTTTTCAGTGCATAAATCAAGCCAATTGAGCTATTAGTACTGGTCAGCTACACGCATTACTGCGCTTCCACATCCAGCCTATCAACGTGGTGGTCTACCACGGCTCTATAGGAAGAACTAGTTTTGAGGTGAGTTTCCTAAATAATATTTTTAATTTAAAAAAAACCCCAACTGTTTAGGTTGGGGTTATAAAATAAAATATCAATTATCTTTAAAATCACTTAAAAATTTTTTTCAGTGCATAAATCAAGCCAATTGAGCTATTAGTACTGGTCAGCTACACGCATTACTGCGCTTCCACATCCAGCC
>Ga0308004_10001078_pt1 | contig 12125 bp, 12 predicted proteins | sample Neamet38_FD_203156 | JGI IMG/M metagenome (GOLD analysis project Ga0308004, IMG submission 203156) | Marine microbial communities from water near the shore, Antarctic Ocean - #38 | ecosystem: Environmental > Aquatic > Marine > Unclassified | place: Southern Ocean | collected 2014-06-06 | reverse complement strand
TTTCAAAAATATTAGGAATATCAACTGATACAGGAAAAGGCTATAGAGCTCTTACCAATTTAGATGATCATGGAGGTCAAGAGGTTCCACATTTACACTTTCATTTATTTGGAGGCGAAAAAATTGGAAAAATGGTTGAATGAAAGAAAAAATCTTTAGAAATTATTTAGAGCTAACATCCTTTAAAGATTTTAAAGAGGCTAAAAAACTATCAGAAGATTGTTCCGTAGAATTAACTAATCCAAAAGATTTCCAATTAAATAAATTTTTTTATAAGAACATAGGTAAAAATTGCCAATGGGTTGATAGACTTGTTTGGACAGATTTGGATTGGACCAAGTATGTCTCTGATGAAAAACTTTTTACTTACATTCTGAAAAATAAAGGTGAAATAGCAGGTTATTTTGAACTATTATTTAACAAAGATACAAGGGAGGTAGAAATTGCTTATTTTGGTATCTTAGAAGAATATTTTGGAAAAAAATTAGGTAGATATCTACTTAGTGAAGCAATAAAATTTTCATTTAACTTAGGCTGCGTAAGAGTGTGGGTTCACACTTGTTCTTTAGACCATAAAAATGCCTTACTCAATTATCAATCAAGAGGCATGAAAATTTTTAAATCTGAAACATTAATTAGATAAATGTTTAATTATTTTTTGGTAAAATAAAAATTTTATCATTTATCTCTTGATTTATTTTAACAGACGAAATGAATGTAACTGCTAAGTTTTTATAGATATCTTCAGTTTGCCACCCAACTAGTGATAAACTTTTCATATCAAAAAATACGTTAATTTCATTATTATTTTCAAAAATAGTAAAATTTAGATATTTATTATCAATTTCTCTAGGTTCTAGAATATTCATCTTCGATATCAGATATTCTTTATCTAATAAGAACACTAGTGGAGTTTTATTAAGTGGATAACGATAGTAGCTTCCAGTATTTGCAGTTTTTATTACTAAAGATTTTCCATTGGAAACAATAATTTTTTTATTTGAATTATCGTATTCACACCAAATTTTTTTAGGGTATCTTATAATACATTTTCCGTTTTCATTTTTATTATTAATCGTTTGAATAAAATTAAAACTTAAATTATTAGTAAGTTGCATTTGAGAAATCAAATTTTCTTTCTTGGAAGAAAAAGCAGGGTTATAAAAATTTAAGATAAAAAATATTATTAAAATCTTAAGCATTATAGAACATCTCTTTTTCCAACATGGTTTGCTTTGCTTACAACTCCATCAGATTCCATCATATCGATAATTCTTGCAGCTCTATTATAGCCTATTTGTAATTTCCTTTGTAAAAAGGATGTGGAGGCTTTGCCCTCAGATCTAATAATATCTAATGCAGCTTGATATAGCTCATCTTTGTCACTTGAGCCTGATGAGCTTTCACTAATTTCTTTTTCATCCGCAAAACTTAATATTTCATCTATATAGTTTGGCTCTGCTTGACTTCTTAAATAGTTATTAACTTTTTCGATTTCATTATCTGAAACAAAAGGAGCATGAATTCTAACAATACGATTAGCAGAGGACATGTAAAGCATATCACCTTTTCCTAGCAATTGCTCTGCACCTTGCTCACCTAAAATTGTTCTACTGTCTATCTTAGAAGTTACCTGAAAGGATATCCTTGTAGGGAAGTTTGCCTTGATAGTTCCAGTAATAACGTCAACGCTAGGTCTTTGGGTAGCCATTATAATATGAATACCAGCTGCTCTTGCCATCTGAGAAAGTTTTTGAATATAGTTTTCTATTTCTTTTCCAGCAACAAGCATCAGGTCAGACATTTCATCAACTACAACAACTATATAGGGCATAGCCAAAGTATGTTTTGCATTATAACCATCAATGTTACGAACACCTTCTTTAGTCATGAGTCTGTATCGATTTTCCATTTCTTTAACAACCCAACCTAATACAGAGGCAGCTTTTTTAGCTTCAGTAATAACGGGGCAAAGTAAGTGAGGTATGCCTTCATAAGTTGATAACTCTAACATTTTCGGATCGATCAAAATAAACTTACATTTATCAGGTGTATGCCTGTAAAGAAGAGAAAGGATAATAGTATTGATACAAACAGATTTTCCTGACCCTGTAGTTCCAGCAATTAATAAATGAGGCATAGAAGCCAAATCTCCAATCACAGGAATTCCAGAGATATTTTTACCAAGAGCTATGGGAAGTCTAATATCTTTTTTTGTAAAATCATTATTTGAAAGAATTTCACTAAGGTAAACATTTTCTCGAGTTGAGTTAGGTAATTCAATACCGATTGTGCTTCTTCCAGGGATTGTAGCTATTCTAGCTGACTCAGAGCTGGTATTTCTCGCAATATCATCTGAAAGATTAATGATTTTTGATACCTTAACACCTGCGGCTGGTTCAAATTCATTCAAAGTTACAACTGGTCCATGACTAACTTTTTTTATTTCGCCGCTAACTCCAAAATCCAAAAGAATTTTTTCTAAAAATTCACTATCTATATAATCTTCATCTTTCAATTTTTCTTTATCTTTTTGTGTAGGAATTTTTAGTAAATTAGTTGAAGGCAATCTAAATTTAATTTTTTTGTTATCATTATTATTTTCACTTTTAATAAAAGGCAAGTCTTCTTGAATTAGACTTTTAATTTCTTCTTGAGGTATGAATTCACTAATTATTTCATTTTCCTTAGTATAATTTTTTTCTTTTTTAGAAAGTAAAAATTTAAATATTTTTATAATAATTTTGTAAAAAGAATTAATTTTAAAATGAATGCTAATTAAAAATAAAAGGAAAATTAATAGGGAAAAAATATAATAAAAAATTTGAGGATTAATATTAATCATAGAATTTAAAAAAGTTGTTTCTAAAAATTTTCCAATAAACCCTCCGTTACCATTAATATAAAGCTTAAATGATAATGGATAAAAAAAAGAAAAAAATAAAGAACCGATTAAGGAATATAAAATAGTATAAAACATACTTTTTATTATTAAAAAAATTTTCTTATTTAGAATAATATTTGCCCCAGATAATATAAGACTAATAGGAATTAATAGAGCTATCATTCCAAAAGATTGAAAAAAAATATCAGCAGTAAAACTTCCACGGAACCCAAGAATATTTTTAATTTTGGTATCGTTTGGAAAAATAAAGTTGGGATCATCAGGGGAAAAAGTAATTAATGAAGCTAGCAACAAGGCACCCACTGCTAAAATGGCTACACCAATAATTTCAATAACCCTATTTATGCCAAAATTTATTATATTGCTGGCTATTTTTTTTAATTGCATAAATTAATCACTTTGTATCATCTAATTTTTATTGTTAAAATTAAAAATTATTATGAATATCTGTATTATAGGAGGTGGCCTTACCAGTCTATCTTTAGCCAAAAATCTAATAAATAAAAAAATTAATGTTCACTTTTATCACAAAAATAAAATTGAAAATTTATTATCAAGTCGAACAATAGGGATATCTAAAAATAATTTAGATTTTTTTAGAAAAGAAATTCATAAATTTCCTAAAAAGATCTTTTGGGAAATTAAAAAAATAGAAATTTATTCAGAAAAACTAGAGAAAGAAAACTTGTTAAACTTTGAAAATAATAAGGATAACTTATTTTATATGTTAAAAAATGATGACCTTTATGAATCATTAATAAGCAGCGTATCTAAAAATAAATTTTTTAAAAAAAACTTAATTGATAAAGATTATTTCTATTCAAATTTACTAAACAAAAATAAATATGATTTAATAATTAATTGTGACTCAAATAACACTCTATCAAATAAATTTTTTACGAAAAAAATTGTTAAAAACTATGAAAACTTTGCATACACGACAATTTTAAAACATAAGAAAATAGAAAATAATATTGCTACTCAGATTTTCACAAAAAATGGACCAATCGCATTCTTGCCAATTTCAAATAGTGAAACATCTATAGTATGTTCGTTAGATACTAAAAATAAAAAATATGATGATAGTGAGGTTTTAGATTTAATAAGTAAAAATAATTTAAAATATGAAATACAAAAAATACAAAAGTTAAGCAGCTTTAAGTTAAGCTCATCCAATTTAAGAAAATATTATTATAAAAATATTCTAGCATTTGGCGACTTACTTCACAGAATACACCCACTTGCCGGTCAAGGTTTTAATATGACTATTAGAGATATTAAAGTTTTATCTGAAATTATTCAAAATAAAATTGACCTTGGTATACAATTAGATTCATCAATCTTAAAAGAATTTGAAAAAAAAGTTAAAAATAAAAATTTTCTTTTTTCTAATAGTATAGATTTAATTTATGAAGTTTTTAATTTTGATAAAAAAATAAAAAGTAAAAGCTTTAATAAAATTTTAAAAATTATTGGCAAAAACAAGAACTTATCACGCTATTTTATCAAGCTTGCAGACAGAGGGTTAAATTTTTAGATATTACTGCATTGTTGTATTGTCAAAATCATCATAGTTATAGGTGCTTAAAATCTCAGCAATTTTATTCTTTCGAATTTCTAAATTTTTGCTTTCTAATAAAATTTGTTTTTCCTCTAGTGAAAAAGGAGAGGCCATAGCTAGCGCATTAATAGTCTCATTCAAATTTTGTTTTTCTAAAGATTTCCAATTAATTATGTACCCTTTTTTTTCAAATAATGATTTTAAGTCTTTAAAAATTAATTCAAGATCTGAAAATTTTAAATCTTCTTTTTGTAAATCTAAATCATCTTTATAATCTTTAAAATCTACCTCACATTCACGATACAATTTGTTATTCTTAATCTCTTTAGTTATTTTAAATCTCATTAAGCCATTAAGTTCAATTAAATATGCACCATCTGAAGAATCTTTGAAACTTGTAATTTTTCCTAAACAGCCAGTCTCATGAAGATCTACAACTGAATTTATGTTATTATTTTTGGGTTGAATTAATCCTATAAGTTTATTTGTTTTCATACTGTCGTTAATCATCTCAACATATCTTGGTTCAAATACATTTAGTGGGACAGTTGTATCAGGAAAAATAATAAAATTACTTAGAGGAAAGACAGGTATAATTTTTGGTAAATCTTGTTTTTTCATTACTTCTTTTAGCAAACTTTTAAAAATGTATATACTAGTCAGTAACTTTATTATTGCTTGCATTGAAAAAACCGTCTATTTATAGTGTTTTTATAAGCGGGTCTAGCTCATTGGTAGAGCGAATCGTTGCCAACGATTAGGTAGAGGGTTCGATTCCCTTGACCCGCTCCAATCTTCTTAATTCTTATCTGAGGTTAGTAAATGCAACTAAAATCTAGCTAGATATAAGAGTTAAAAAATAATATTTGTAGACATTAAAAAAGTTTAATCCCTCAAGTAATAAGGGTTTATGAGTAATGAATTATCAAATTCTTTTGATTTTAAATTAATATTTTTTTTAAAATATTTTTCTATTATTGTTTTATTAAATTCAAGTTTCTTTGAGTACCTTATTTTTTTTAATTTATTTTTTTTAGTAGGTTCAATTTTAAATATTGATTTATCTTTAATTTTCTCAACAATTGAATTAATTGCCGATTTAACTGTGGACATGGTATATTCAAAAGGACTAGATCTTATATTAGACATTGCATGATAGAGTATTGGTCCACTATCTAACCCTTTTGATAGCATATGTATTGTGGCTCCTACTAAATGTGGATTGTTGTCATACAGCGCCCAGAAATTACAATCAGTGCCCCTGTAATAAGGAGACACACCCATATGAATGTTAATTGCTTTTCGTTTTATTAAATAGTCTACAAGCTCTCCTTTAATATAACTACTACCAAAGACCACATAAACATCACTTTTTAAAAAGTCTGATAAGAATGTTAATGAACATTTATTTAAATCACCAGATAGTATTGGCAAAATTCTTATATTTTTTTTTAAATTATTAACATAAGAGTTTCCAAATAGTTCTAATTGAGCTTCATTAACTTTTTCAAAATATTTACTCATTATCTCCGAAGGAAGACTCTGTTCAGGATTTATTTTTTCGCATTCCTGTACAACAAAAAGCTCATCAGAGATTTTAGATAATAAATTTATTAGGTAATTATGTCTGTTTTGATTAGATGTGAATAAAGTAATCTTCATTTATTCATTAATTTAAGAATATCAGCATGGTCTTGTCTTGCTATCTCCAAAGGGGAGTTGTTAATCTTTGTCATGTTTTTCTCTGTTTCCATCGTCATTATTTGTTTGAAACCCAAATCTATTCCCATTTTTTTGAGTATTGTTAAGGTGTCATGATTATAACTGCCACATGGATGAGACATAGATTTTATTTCAGTTTTTGGTTTATCTAAAATATTTGCAATTATAGATAAAGATTTCATATATTCAGTTTCTTGTTGAGCATAACTTAATTTTTCTAATAGAGTTGGGTGAGTGTGTGAGTGCAAACCTATTGAGTGACCAAGACTGTCAAGTTTTTTTAAATCGTTTTCTTCAAAGACTAATTTGTAATAAAATTCTCTAAAATTGAATTTTTTTTCTTCCATCATTAAAAACATTATTTCTTCATATTGATCTTTAGATAAATATAAATCTCTTATAAATCTAAATTTAATATCTGGTATTGAATAATGAGGAAATTTCACATTTGTGTATTCTATTTTTTTATGATTCATGTCAAAGAAGTTTTTTAAATCTTTATCTAAAGATTTATAAAAACTATTATAAAATTCATCAATATTATTAAAGTAATTTATTCTGAAATATCTAAAAATTTCTAAATTATCAGGTTTGCCTTCAAATATAGAGGTAGGAAGAAAAAAAAAACATTTGATTCTAAGTTCTTCTACCAAGGGTAAAGCAATATCAATTTGGCTTTTGATACCATCATCAAAGGTAATACATACCTCATTATCCTTTAACTTTTTATTTTGAAATTTCTCATAAAAAATATCAGAATCTAAAATATTATCTCTGCCAATAAAATTGATCATTTTATAAAAAACATCTTTAGAAAGAGAACCTTGACCCGGTTTGTGTAATCCATCATCATGAAAATGATGAAACATTATCCCATGAAAAAAATTGTTAAGTTTATTGTGGTACATAAAATTTTTTATTGAATTCTGATTTTATAAAAATTCAAATATACGTAATAAGATACCTTATACAAGTCCAAGTAAAATACTATTGTATTAGATTTGTCTTAAGTATACGTTAGATTAATTGTAAATTCAGATGAATGATCTCTTAAAAAAAAGCTGTGTTCCTTGTGAAGGTGGAATTTTACCATTTGATATAAGTCAAATACACAAATATCAAAAAAAAGTAGATGGATGGAATGTTAAAAAAAATAAAAAGAATATCTATTTTCTAGAAAAAAATTTTTCTTTTAAAAATTTTACTGATAGTCTAAATTTTATCAACAAAGTTGGAGTGATTTCAGAAAATGAAAGTCATCACCCAGACATTCTTTTTGGGTGGGGATATGTACAAATTATGATTACCACACACGCAATTGAAGGATTGTCAGAAAATGATTTTATTCTAGCAGCTAAGATTGATCAAATTTTTAATGTCTAAAATGTCTTGTTTTAGAAAAGACCAGAATAGTATTGGTTTGATTTGCAAATTTTATTATATCCTTATCTCTAATTGATCCAGATGGTTGTATTACGGCGGTAATACCGGACTGCACTAAAGTTTCTAATCCATCAATAAATGGAAAAAATGCATCTGAGGCCGCAACCACTTCTTCACTAAAGTTTTGAAATTTATTCATTTTACCTATTGCAATTTGACAGCTATCAAGTCTGCTAGGTTGGCCAGATCCAATACCAACAGTTGTTTCTTGACTAGCTAAAACAATCGCATTCGATTTAACATATCTACAAACATTGAATGCAAAAATTAAACTTTTTAGTTGAGACTTGTTTGGCTTCTTTTTTGAAACTATTTTAAAATTTTTGATATCGAATTTTTTTATATCTTCAGATTGAGTTAAAAAAGACTCATTAGCTGAATTAAACTTTACTAAATTTTTCATTAAAAAATTCGTTGCATCAATAAGACGTATATTCTTCTTCTTTTTTAAAATCTTTAGTGCTTCAGGATCAAAGCCATCTGCAATAATAACTTCTAAGAAAATATTATTTAGTTCCATAGCTAGATTTTTATTTATTCTATAATTACACGAAACTATTCCTCCGAAAGCACTTATAGGATCACACGCTAATGCCAATTGGTAGCTTTTTAAGTTGTCTTTATTAATAGAAACACCACACGGGTTAGCATGCTTAATAATAACAGTTCCTAAATTTTTTGGTAAAGATTTTGAAATAGTTAGTGCAGAAAATATATCATTGTAGTTATTATAACTTAGTTGTTTTCCATGAATTTGTTTAATATCTAAATTTTGAGTTTTTGAGTAAATAGCAGCTTGCTGATGAGGGTTTTCACCATATCTTAATTCTTCAATCAAATTTCCATAGATAATTTTTTTCTTAGGGAAATTATTTTTTTTGATTTTGTTAAAGTAACCTGCAATTACAGCATCATAATATGCTGTTTCAGAAAAAGCTTCTAAAGACATCTTCTCTCTGAACTCAATAGATGTAGAGCCTTTATTTTTTTCTATCTCATTAATTAGTTCGCTATATTGATCTGAAGAAGTAATAACAGTAACATCATTATAGTTCTTTGCTGCAGCCCTAACCATTGTTGGGCCTCCAATATCAATATTTTCTATAATTTTTAAATGATCATTGGTCTGTTCTAGAGTTTTTTCAAAAGGATAGAAGTTAACAATAACAAGGTCTATTTCTTCAAAATTATTATTCTTTAAGTCTTTACTATGAGATTTGTTATTTCTTTTACTTAATATTCCAGAATGTATTTTTGGATGTAGTGTTTTAACTCTTCCACCAAGTATTTCAGGAAAGCCAGTATATTCTGAGACTTCTAAGCATTTAAATTTAAGCTTTTTAATTTCTTTATAAGTGCCACCTGAACTTATTAACTCAATTTTATATTTAGCTAAAACTTTTAAAAGGGGTTTTAAATCTTTTTTATCTGAAACTGAAATTAGTACTTTTTTTATTTTATTCATTATAGTTTTGAAATTTCCCACTTTATAGTCTGGTTTTCATCATTAGTCATTCCAGAAATAACTATATTCTGATTACCAACAAAGGAATTTTTTTTACCAAAATATAGACCGTTATCAATATTCATATTGTTGTTATTAGAGTTAAATTTCCAACCCTCCCCATCAAGATCTATAAGTATTGATTTATTATCTTGTGTCTTCATTATCTTAATATTAGGTTCTAAATGAAATCTAATTTCAAATTTCAAATTTTTAATACCATTTTTTGAGATTATCTTGTCATGACCAGTAAATTTTATCTGTTCAGGATAAAACTCTATTTCTCTTTCATGAATGACACCATATTGTTTTAAGTAACCATCATGTGCTGCGTTAATTTTCCAGTAATTTTTTTCAAACACAATTTGTTTTTTTATTATTTTTAATCCATGGGAAATTTTAGAACTTTCACTCTTAGTTTTATTAAATTTACACGAAGATCTGTCATCTAAAATTAGAGCACTATGTATAGCACTTGATTTTGATAATTCATTTAATTGGTGATGCTGGTTTTGAAAATAACCTGAGTTACAAATTAATTTTTTCCCACTTGATATTATTTCAAAAGATAATGCACCAGCCTGATAGTTTAAAGAGAACTTCTTATCTGGACTTGATCCAACATCCATGATTAATGAGACTTTTTTGTTGTTAAGTGCTGCATACCCTCCTAATTCATTATTTTGATTTTTAAAATTATATCCAAGCTTTTTTAAATAATGATCGAAATCAATATTATTCGATTTATTGTTACCGTTGAAAAGTAAATCTATTTTATTATTTTTCCAAGTGAATGCATAAGCTTGACCCAAGTAATATATATTTTCATTAATAAAATCAGGTATTTCACTTTGAGATTCTTTGAACCACTCTCTAATTAAAATAAAATATTTTAAGTAAAAGCATAACTGCCTGATACTCCTTGATTTTGGAAAACCATCATTATCAAAAGAAAATTTTACAAGTTTTTTTAATAGATTTAACCCTGTTCCTAAATATCCATCTTTATCTTTATAGGATAAACCAGTTAAAATAATAGCTGCACAACCTATCATCTTATCATCAACCCATTCTGATCGTTCTATTTCATTAATCAAATGATTAATTTGTTTTTTAATAACAGCATTAAATTTATTTTTGTAGTCTACTCTACCATCTTCAAAAGTAAGTCTGGTATTAGAAGTCCAGGCGATTATCCTCTTAGCCACTATATCAATCTCCCAACTCTTAGAGTCATATCTGTGGTTTTTGTCTATCCATTGAGAAATTATATTTTGAGTATCTTTTTTTGAGGACTTTAAATCCAAACTGAATAGCCAAAAAAAACTATTCAAATTTTTATAGTCCTTCTTTTTTAAATCTTTGTTATCCCATATTTTATTTAATGAATAATTTTTGATATTAGTTTTTTTTTTATCATATTTAATGAGTGAGTTTAGCAAATTAGGACTTGGGTAGTATTCTAAAGAATTAATAATAGAGGATGTAATTTTTCTATTATATAGATTTGAGCTCAAGTATAGAGAGTGAATTTTTTTTTTAGAAAATATATATGTATTATTAATAAAATTTAATAAATCAATAAAAACCATTATTTAACTTGATTTTAAAAGGTCTATGTTTTTTTTTATATTTCCATTATTGTTTTTAAATACAGTAGTGCCAGAAACTAAAATGTTGGCTCCAGCTTCAATAGCCAATTTATTGTTATCAAAGTTAATCCCACCATCAATCTCGATATCAAACTTTAAGTTTTTTTGATCTTTTAATTTCCTTAATTCTTTAATCTTATCTAATACTTCAGGCATAAATTTCTGCCCTCCAAATCCAGGGTTTACACTCATAATTAAAACTAAATCAATTTCATTCAATAAGTCAATTATCAAACCAATTTTAGTTTCAGGATTTAATGAAACTCCAACTTTTTTATTTAAGCTTTTGATGTGATGAATGGAATCTTTTAAATTTTCAGTAGCCTCAGGGTGTATTGTAATAATATCAGCTCCAGCATCAGCATAATCTTGAATGTATTTATGCACTGGAGATATCATTAAATGAACATCAAATAATAGTTTTGTATGCTGTCTTAAAGCTTTAATAATTGGAGGTCCCATGGTTAAATTTGGAACAAAATGACCATCCATTACATCTACATGAATCATGTCAGCACCACCCTCTTCTAGTCTTTTGATTTCATTTCCAAGCTGACTAAAGTCAGCAGATAAAATTGAAGGTGATATTTTTATTTTTTTCATTGATTGCTACATTAGTAGTATCAATTTTATTTTTAATTTGAATTAATTATTTCCCAAAAATACGATAAATTTCTGTAGCAATTTCACTTTCTAAAGGAAATGATAACATTCCCATGACAGAATATCCCAATAGATAGGGCATTAGGTAAAATCTGATCATATAAAAAAACCAAGCCACATAAAGTGGAACAAGAGGATCTATAATAAAAGAGGGTGTGATAGGTCTAAATAAACGAATTAACGGGTTAGTTAATTTTACAAATGCTTTCATAAAAAAAAATTCTGAGTTTTCTCTTTGAAAAATGTTCATTGCAACTCTTCCAATGAGAGTCCACATAACGACACCCAAGATGTAATCAATTATAAGAATAGAGGGATGCATTTCTGGCATAAATATAAAAAGGAATTTTTTTTTAACTTAATTAAGGGGCAAAATAAATCGCCCCTCAATTTAAAATTTAATTAGTGTTGTTTTCCAAGAATTGTTTTACCACTTGGAATACGAAGTTCGTCAATCATATCTTGAGTAGCTTGGTCTGGTGCTTTAGTCGCTAAACTAACAACCACCATAGAAACTAAACTAACTGACGCTCCAACGATACCGAATGTAAGTTGAGTAATACCCAAGAATCCAGCTCCACCAGTACGTACCCAAATTAGATACCAAGTACCAGCTGCTAATCCTAGAAGCATTCCTGCAACAGCACCAGGACCATTTGCTCTTTTCCACCATAC
>Ga0308004_10001073_pt1 | contig 12146 bp, 12 predicted proteins | sample Neamet38_FD_203156 | JGI IMG/M metagenome (GOLD analysis project Ga0308004, IMG submission 203156) | Marine microbial communities from water near the shore, Antarctic Ocean - #38 | ecosystem: Environmental > Aquatic > Marine > Unclassified | place: Southern Ocean | collected 2014-06-06 | reverse complement strand
AGTAACCCTTACAGAAAATAAGCCTATCAATAAAAAAATTGCTGGAATTAACCTTTGCTTAAATACAGAACTGGCTTTCAAAAAAACTGATGTGATTGTAGATTTTACTGCTCCCAAGTGTACTCTCGATATTCTTAAAATAGCATCAAAGCTTAAAAAAAGAGTAGTTATTGGAACAACTGGCTTTACTCAAAAAGAAGATGATTTAATTAAAAGATTTTCAAAAAAAATTCCTATTTTAAAAGCTGGTAATATGAGCTTGGGTATTAATTTATTAATGTATTTAACTGAGATAGCTTCAAAATCATTGAATGAAGAATATTTAAGCAAAGTATTTGAAGTTCATCATAAACATAAAAAAGACTATCCTTCAGGGACCGCTTTAATGCTTGGAAAAGGTATTGCTGATGGAAAAAATAAAAACTTTAATAATTTGATCGGCAAAAAATTTTTAAATAAAAAATCTTTTCCGTATGGAAAAAAGATTAATTTTAATTCCATTAGAAAAGATGAAATTATTGGAGAACATGAAGTTACGTTTTCTACTGGCAAGGAAATAATAAAATTAAATCATGAAGCATTTGATAGAGCCCTCTACTCAGATGGCGCCTTAGCTGCTGCAAAATGGCTTATAAATAAAAAGCCTGGACTTTATTCAATGAGAGACTTATTGAATTTTGAATAATGAATGAAAAAGAAAAAACAAAAATAATACTCAAAATTTTAAATAAAATATATCCAACAACTCCTATTCCTCTAAATCATAGAAACAAATTTACTCTTTTAACATCAGTTCTTTTGTCGGCACAGTGTACAGATCTAAATGTTAACAATGTAACCAAAAGTATATATCCAAGATATTATAAACCTGAGCATTTTGTAAAATTAGGTAGAAAAAAAATTGAAAGATTAATTAAAAGCATTGGCATATTTCGAGTTAAAGCAAAAAGTATTTATTTGATGTCTAAACAGCTTTTAGAAAACCATGGGGGTAATGTACCTAAAAGCTTTGAGGAACTAGAAAAACTACCTGGTGTGGGCCATAAAACTGCAAGTGTAGTCATGTCTCAAGGATTTGGCATTCCAGCATTTGCAGTAGATACACATATACATAGACTCGCTCAAAGATGGGGTTTAACAAATGGTAAAAATGTTATCCAAACAGAAAAAGATCTTAAGAGATTATTTCCTGAAAAAACATGGAGTAAATTGCATTTACAGATAATTTATTATGGAAGAGAATTTTGTAAAGCGAGAGACTGCTATGGTTTGACTTGTAAAATTTGTACGACTTGTTATCCTAACAGAAAAAATCCAATCAAAATAAAAAAAGCTTAATATGAAAATTCTAGGAATCGGAAATGCAATTGTTGATGTCATATGCAAAGTAAATGATCAATATTTAGTAGAGAATGGGTTAACCAAGAGTACCATGAAATTAGTAGATCAAGATGAATTCAAAAAACTTTTATCTACTCTAAAAATTGAAGAAACTGTCTCAGGTGGATCTGTTGCAAATTCAATAGTTGGTCTATCTCAATTAGGAGATGATGTAGGATTTATTGGTAAAATTAATGCTGATGACCTAGGTCAAAAATACGAGGAAGGTCTAATTAAAGAAAAGGTACAATACTTTTATGAAAAAAAAGAAGAAGCTATACCAACAGGAACGTGTTTAATTTTAATCACACCTGATGCAGAAAGAACAATGGTAACATTCTTAGGTATTGCTGGAAAAATTAGTGAAAAAGATATTAATGAAAAGACTATAAAAAAAAGTGAAATGATATTTTTAGAGGGCTACTTGTGGGATGAGGGGGAACCAAAATCTGCATTTGATAAGGCCATGTTACTATCCAATAAAAAAGCAATGTCTTTATCAGATCAATTTTGTGTAGAAAGACATAAAGATAGTTTTTTGAATCTAGTGAAAAATAAACTTGATATTATTTTTGCTAATGAGCATGAAATTAAATCATTAATCAATGCAAAGAATTTTGAAGAAGTTATAACATTTGGAAAACAATTGGGTAAGCTTCTGGTAATTACACGAGGAGAAAAAGGAAGTATTGCCATAAATAATAATGAAGTTACTAATTGCAACAGTGAATCAAATTTAAAAATAGTTGATTTAACGGGTGCTGGTGATCTATTTGCAGCAGGATTTCTTCATGGCTTTATTAATAATTTTACAACAAAAGAGAGTCTTGAAAAGGGCACATCAATGTCTTCAAAAATAATTCAAAAGGTAGGAGCGAGGCTAAATTAGTCTTACTTTACTCAATGAAATAGCCATTTGGATGGCTTAGTATAAAATTTTCATCATTAAATTTATTACTTATCTTTTTTCTTAATCGATAAATATGTGTTTCAACAGTGTGAGTTTCCATGTTAGATGAATAACCCCAGATATTTTTTTGTAAATCAGAAACGTTATGTTTAATTCTTGTCATATTTAAATATAAAATAATTTCAATTTCCTTTTCAGTTAGCTTTAAACTCAAATCATCTTTGTAAAAAAATTTAGAATTTATATTTAATTCATACCCTTTAATATTAATTTTAGATTGATAATTAAATCTTAATTTAATTAATTGAATATTAATTATTTCTAATAATTTAATTAAGGGTAAAGGGAAATCATTAAATTTTAAAATATTTCTTTCACTAATATTTTTATTCAATAGAAATTTTTGGTTGTTCTCAGAAATTATTAAAGAATTTAATACATCTAAATCAGGACTATTAATAAAGCTATCTTCATTGTCATATTTTATAATTTTAAAAGATAAATTTTCTTTAATCTCAACCAAGATTTCGTATAGTGAATTAAAGTTAACAATAAAAACATTTTGTTTAATCATCTGATATTGTCTATGATAATTCATGTTAAAGATAAAAACACCCTTATAATTGATGAATTTAAATTCAGATGTTGTGTTGGTAAAAATGGTTTAAATTCTAACAAAAAAGAAGGTGATTATTCTACGCCAAAAGGGTTATTTGATTTAAAAAAATTATATTTTAGAAAAGATAGAGTTGGTACACCAAAATGTAGGATTACAAAAAAAATTATTAAATATAATATGGCTTGGTGTGATAATCCAAAACATAAAAAGTATAATGAGGAAATTCAAGAATACGGTAAGAACAATAAAGAAAGCTTATACAGAGCTGATAATATATATAATTATATAATTTCAATTAGCCATAATCATAAAAAAATTCCAAATAAAGGAAGTGCAATATTTATTCATTTAACAGATAATTACAAACCAACAGCAGGATGTGTGGCTCTTCAAAAAAAAGACTTTGAAATTTTACTAAAATTAATAGATAAAAAAACTAAAATTAAAATAGGCTAATTCCTAGAGCCAAATATTTTAGAACCTATCCTAACATATGTTGCATTATTTTTAATTGCATCTAGATAATCTCCTGACATCCCAATGCTTAAATCTTTAAAATTTAACTCTTCATTAATTTTATTCATTGCATAAAAATAATTTCCAGTATTTTGACCATTTGTGCCAATTATATCTAAATTTAAATTTTTACAATATTTATAAAAACCGATTAATTCCTCTTGCTTTATCCCTGATTTTTGAACCTCATTTCCTATATTAACTTGTATGAATATTTTTGGTTTTTTATTTTGCTTTACTTGCTCATCTGCTATTTTTTTTGCTAATTTTTCACTATCCAAAGAATGGATATAATCGAACAACTTTAGTGCTAATTTAACTTTATTTGTTTGAAGCCCTCCAATTAAATGAAGTTTAATATTATTATTATGGTTTTTTACTTCAGTCCACTTAACTAACGTCTCCTGAACCTTGTTTTCTCCATAATGAAGATGACCATGCTCAATTAACGGTAAAATACTTTCGATTGGAAAAGTCTTTGATACAGCAATAATTTTAGGTACTTTGTTATCATTTACTTTAGATTTAATAAGGTCTTCTATATAAATTAAGTTTTTGACAGTATTATGCATAATAAGATTTTAAATAAATATTACTTTATAAATAAATTTGACAAAAGTCACATAGATAAACTAGATAATGAAACAATTTTAATCTTCAGAAATTACAATCAAAAATTAGACAAGAGATTAATTTTAAGATTAAGAAATTATTGTAAAAAAAAAGGTAATAAGTTTTTACTTTCAAATAATATAAAATTGGCAATTAGTCTAAATCTAGATGGTGTTTATATTCCATCATTTAATAAGGATAAAAAACATCTTTCTTACTCCTTTAAAAAAAAATTTATCATTTTAGGATCCGCTCATAATGTTTGGGAAATGAGAATTAAAGAGTCACAAAATGTTGAAACAATTTTTTTGTCATCAATATTCAAAAAAAATAAAAACTATTTAGGTATTTATAAATTCAAACTATTTTCACTTTTAAGTAAGAAAAAAGTTGTAGCTCTAGGTGGTGTTTCACTGAATAATTTAAAGAAACTAAATCTAACTGATTGCTTGGGTTTCGCTGGCATCTCTTTTTTTGAACAAAAAAAAGGCCCCTAAGAAAGGGGCCCTTTTTAATATTTTGTATTTTGGTTTAATTAGAATGCAAAACCTAATTCTAACTCGTAACCTTTTTTATCATCTGCAGCAACACCTTTAACATTGTCGACACTATTCATCATACCTGAAATAGACATTCCGCCCATTGTGTATGATGCAGCCCAACCAGATGATTCTTGATCAGTTCCAACAGCAGTTGCAGAACCTAGATCCATTTCATGAGTACCATAAGATACTGAGAAATCATCACTGATTGCATATGATATACTCATTGAAGTACTATCATCGTCTTGAGTTACAGTTGGACCATCAGCTTCTGATGTTTGGTAACCAACAGTTACTGGACCATAAGCGTAAGTAACGAACATAGTTGATTCGTCAATCATTACACCAGCAGTTTCTTCAACTTCACCAACAGCATAACCAAGAGTTAAACCTTCAACCATTTCTGGTGAGATTTGGATACCCATGTCATGGTACATAGAAACACCACCACTATTGGCAGCATTAATGTATGATGCATGAACAGAAACACCTGAGAATGACGGTGAGTCATATCTAAGAAGGTTGTTTCCAGCAATACCATTAATTAATTTATCAGCACCTGATACACCATCCCATACTTCTTCATAAGCATTAGGAGTTTTGTCATCCCAACCACTCATTACTGAAGATCCACCATGTCCGTGGAATGTAAATGTTCCTAAAGTTTCAGAACCAACAGAAACACTTCTGTCGTCCATTACGTTAGCACCTGAAGGAGATGTAGCTGAAGCAGCTGCAGTTTTTGATCCAGCTGGAGCGTTACCATCTAGTTCAAATTTTACTGCGATATCTAATCCACCATCAGTTGTTCCTGATCCTTTGAAAGTAACACTGTCACTCATTGAGTAATAACCAGCACCATTTTCGTCTGAAGTACCTGCGTAGAAATACGCACCACCAGAAGCTGTTAATTCTGCTGCGTTAACAGAAAAAGCTGCTAGTGAACCAGCTAAAGCTGATAAACCTATTTTTTTAAAGTTATTCTTATTATTTAACGAGACTTTATTAACAGTTGCGTGACAAAATTGTGCTTATTTATAAGAATATTTTGAAGAAACAATCATTTTGTTGTATTTTTGCAACATTCATTTTTGTTGATTTTTCTATATTTTTTGCGATTTTTTAAAATATGTTATATAAATTTTTTTTATTACAACTAATTCAACTATGAATACTCAAAAATCTATTAAAACTGCTGTTTTTTTTACTCTTCTTACCTTTATGCTAAATTCATGTGGCACCCCTGGTGATGCAAGAAAATCTTCACCAAATCCAAGGGACCGGGCTGCAAAAAACCTTGAGGAAGGCAAAGGTTTTAGATTAATGGACACAACTAAAAAACTGGGCGGTAGTAGAACTTTTGAATTTGCAAGTTCAAATGAACTGTGGCGGGCCTCTCTAGATACAATTGACTTTATGCCTTTAGCATCTGTTAATTATAGTGGTGGTATTATAATTACTGATTGGTACTCAACGGAAAATTCTAATGAAAGTATTAAAGTTTCTATTAGATTTTTAACAAATGAAATTAGATCTGACGCTTTAGATATAAAAGTTTTTAACAAAAAATGTACTACTCAGAATAATTGTGTAATTTCTCAAAAAACTGGAAATTTAATTACTGAATTAAAAAGTAAAATTTTAAGATATGCTACAATTTATGAAAAAGAAAAAAAGGATAAAAACTTTAAACCTTATATACAAAGTACGCCTCAAAAAAAAAATTAAAAAAGGTTTCAAAATTTAATTGCTGTGGAAAGATACAATTTTAAAACAATTGAACAGAAGTGGCAGAAAATTTGGGAAGATAATAAAGTTTTTTCTACTAAAATTGATAAGAATAAAAAAAAATTTTATTGCTTAGAAATGTTTCCTTACCCATCAGGGAAAATTCATATGGGTCATGTTAGAAATTACACAATAGGAGATGTGTTAGCAAGATTTAAATCTTTGCAAGGGTATAATGTTCTTCACCCAATGGGCTGGGACTCTTTTGGTATGCCCGCAGAAAATGCTGCAAGACAAAATAATTTAGATCCAAAAACTTGGACAGAGTCAAACATTGAAACCATGAGGTCTCAACTTAAAAAACTTGGGCTATCAATTGATTGGGATAAAGAAATTTCAACTTGCTCTGCTGAATATTACAAACATCAGCAAGAATTTTTTTTAGATCTTTATGACAAGGGTTTGGTTTATAGAAAAAAAAATTATGTTAATTGGGATCCAGTTGATCAAACAGTTCTAGCTAATGAACAAGTGGTAGATGGTAAAGGTTGGAGGTCTGGGGCTGTAGTTGAAAGAAAGAAACTAAATCAATGGTTTTTTAACATATCAAAATTCTCTGAAGAGCTTTTGCAAGGCCTAGAAGATTTAAATAACTGGCCAAACAAAGTAAAAGTTATGCAAAAGAATTGGATAGGAAAATCTTTTGGTTGTGAGGTTGAATTTAAAGTTGAAAGCAACAAGCCAATTGAAAGTATAAAGTGTTATACAACAAGGCCTGATACTCTATTTGGCTTTTCTTTTCTTGCTCTCTCAGTTGATCACCCTTTAGCAAAATATTATGAAGATGATAAAAAGTTTAAGGAGTTTAAAAAAGAATGTTCTAAAACTGGAACAACAGAAGAATCCATTGCTTCTGCTGAAAAACTTGGTTTTAAAACAGACTTGGTTGCAGTTAATCCACTGGACAAAAATATAAAGGCTCCAGTTTATTTTGCGAACTTTGTGCTAATGGATTATGGACTTGGTGCTGTTTTTGGTTGTCCAGCTCACGACCAAAGAGATTTGGATTTTGCAAAAAAATATAATTTAAAAATTACACCAGTTGTTAAACCTGAAAAGGATAAAGACTTTAAGATAAATAATGAAGCTTATACAGGTGAAGGATATCTTTATAATTCAAAATTTCTTGATGGTTTAAAAGCTCCGAACGAATCTATTATTAAAACAATTGAATTTCTTGAAAAGAATAGTTTAGGGAAAAAAAAAACTAATTATCGATTAAAAGATTGGGGTATATCAAGACAAAGATATTGGGGCTGTCCTATACCAATAGCGTATGATGAAAATGACCAGCCCATTAAAATTCCTAAAAATATGCTCCCTGTTGAATTGCCCGAAATCAACAAATTAGAAAATACTGGTAACCCACTAGATTCAGCAGAGGAATGGAAGAATTTTACCCTTGATGGAAAAAAATATAGAAGAGAAACAGATACTTTAGATACATTCGTTGATTCTTCTTGGTATTTTCTTCGTTTTTGTTCTTCGCAAAATGTTAACCATGGCTTCAAACAAGAGGAAGTGGACTATTGGATGCCAGTTGACCAGTATATTGGAGGTGTTGAGCATGCCATTTTGCACTTATTATACTCAAGATTTTTTATGCAAGCTCTTTCATATAAAAGTGATGATTTTAAATTAAAAGAGCCATTCGATGGACTTTTTACACAAGGAATGGTTTGTCATGAAACATATAAAGACCAAAAAAATAAGTGGTTAAGCCCTGAGGAAGTGTCTTCAGAAGATGGGAAAAGGTTTTTCAAAATAGATAAGCCATCAGAAGAAGTCGTTGTTGGTCCAATAGAATCTATGTCAAAATCAAAAAAAAATACCGTAGATCCTGAAAACATAATTAGAAGTTACGGAGCAGATTCTGTCAGATTATTTATTTTATCAGATAGTCCTCCAGAAAAAGATGTCCAGTGGTCTGACCAAGGAATGATGGCATCATTCAAGTTTGTTCAAAAATTATGGATATTAAATTCTAGAATTTCAGAAAAAATTAAAAAGAGTAATGACAGTAATGAAAACGAAAATTTAAATAAATTTACAAATCAATTAATTTACAAAGTAACTCAAAACTTAGAAAAGTTTCACTACAATGTGATAGTGGCTAATTTTTATGAGATGTACAATTTTTTAATTAAAGAAATAGAAAAGCCTATAAAAAAAGAGATTTTAATTGAAAACTATAAAAAAATTTTAATATTAATGAACCCATTTATTCCACACTTTACAACCGAATGCTTGAATAGTCTTAATCAAAAAGAAATAAATTGGCCAATAGTATCAAGTGAAGAGCTAATAGAAGAAGAGGTCAATTTTGTTGTACAAATAAATGGTAAAAAAAGGGCTCTTTTAAAGGTTAAAAGAGATATGAATGAAGATGAAATATTAAAAGGAATTATACTAAATAAAGAGACAAATAATCTTCTGAAAGATAAAAAAATACAAAAAACAATTTTTGTGTCAAATAGATTAATAAATATTATAGTATGAAAATGTTTAAAAAAACTTTCTTAATTTGTGTTTTTTTATTTATTACTTCTTGTGGCTATGAAGCTATGCATTCCATAAAGAATTTATCAAAATACGACTTTTCAATCGAAAGTATAAACCTCAGTGGAGATAGAGATGTTAATTTAGCTATTGAACAAAGAATTAATAATTATAAACTAGATAAAAAATCTAGACAATTTACATTAAATATTAATACTTCATCAACAAAAGAAACTTTAGCAAAAAATACAGCTGGAGACCCTACAAGTTTTGAAAACACCACCTCAATAGATGTTCAGGTTTATATGGCCGATGATCTTAAAGGCACATTTAAAATAGAGAAAAAATTTAAATATAATAATATCTCTAATAAGTTTGATCTTGATAATTATGAACAATCTTTAAAACAAAATTTAGCTGAAACGATCACAAATGAATTACTTTTCAAGTTATCAAATTTTAGATGATTATAAAATCATTTGAACTAAATAAATTAAAAATAAATAATTATAATTTTTACCTTTTTTATGGAGATAATGATGGTTTAAAAGAAGAAATTACTAAAAATTTATTTGAGAAAAATTATTTAAATAAAATTTATAGGTATGATGAAAGAGAGATACTAGATGACAAAAATAATTTTTTTAATAGTGTACTTACAAAATCTTTCTTCGATAATGAAAAGCTTATAATTATAAATAGAGCTACTGATAAAATTAAAGAGCTTATAGAGGATCTAATTGAAAAAAACCCACAGGATATTCAATTTATATTAAATTCAAAAAATCTTGAGAAAAAATCTATATTACGAAAGCTTTTTGAGAGAGAAAAATCAATAATATGTGCACCATTTTATGAAGATAATAATCAAACACTAAATTCTATAATAAGTTTATTTTTTAGAAATAAAAAAATTCCAATCTCTCAACAGTTAATAAACATTTTGATAGAAAGAAGTAGAGGTGATAGAAAAAATTTGAATAATGAATTAGTGAAAATAGAAAACTTTTCAATAAATAAAAAAAATATAACTCTTCAAGAAATAATTAAATTAACGAACCTCTCTGATAATTATAGTGCTTCAGAACTTGTTGACCATTCACTTGCTAAAAACACTAGGAAAACCATTACTATTTTAAATGAAAACAACTATTCCGATGAAGATAGTATAATAATTATTAGAACTTTATTGGCTAAACTCAAAAGATTGGTAAAAATTTATGAATCGGTTGGTGAAAATAGTAATATAGACCAAGCAGTTTCTGCATTTAAACCACCCATTTTCTGGAAAGATAAACTACTTGTAACACAACAAATAAGTTCTTGGAAAAAAAATGAGTTGAAGAATTTAATTTATGAAAGCAACGAAATTGAACTTTTAATTAAAAAAAATTCAAGTGCAGCCAAGAATATATTGGCTGACTTCATAATAAATAATTCTAAAAAAACTAATAATTAAATTTTATAATTTCAATTATTTTATTAAGCTGATCAAGATCTTTGTACTCTAATAATAAAGTTCCTGTATTATTTTTTTTGTTTTTAATCAAAACTTTTAATCCAATTTTTTCTATAATTGAAGATTCTAAAGCTTGTAAATTTACATCCTTTGATGTTTTAAATGACTGTTTTTTTATTTTAAAAATTTTTACAAAATTTTCTGCCTGTCTAACAGAAAGACTTTTTTCAACTATTTTATTTGCAACAAATTCTGCATTATTCAAGCCAACTAAAATTTTTGCATGGCCAGGAGTTAATTTTTTAATTTCGATTAGTTTTAGAACTGTGGGTGGCAAACTCAATAATCTTAAAAAATTGGCTATGTGGCTTCGGCTTTTTCCAATAAATTGAGCTACTTTTTCCTGGTCATATGAAAATTCTTTAATAAGACGCTGATAACCCCGCGCTTCTTCAATTGCATTTAGATCATTTCTTTGAACATTTTCAACAATAGCAAATTCTAGGGATTTTAAATCATCTACATCAGTGACAACAACAGGCACTTCGTGTAATCCTGCTTTTTGTGCGGCTAACCATCTTCTCTCACCTGCAATTATTTCGTATTTTGAGCTATCGTTGCCAGATTTTCTGACAATAATTGGCTGAATAATACCTCTCTCTTTTATTGAGTTTGTTAAATCTTGTAAACTATCTTCATCAAACAATTTTCTTGGTTGGAATTTATTACTCACTAGGTCACTTATGGAAACTTTATTAATATTTATTTCAGTTTTTGTTTCACCTATTAAAGATGACAAACCTCTACCCAAACCTTTTTTTATTTTATTTGTATCCATTATGCTGCACTCCCTATTTTGTGTTCTTGATTGATAAATTCATCTGTGAAGTTAAAATATGATTTACTTCCAGGACATGATTTATCATAAACCAATACAGGCATTCCGTGTGAGGGTGCTTCAGACAGTCTGACGTTTCTTGGTATGATAGTAAGATAAACTTTTTCCTTAAAATAATCTCTTGCTTCTTTTTCAACTTGTGCTGAAAGCTTGTTCCTTTTGTCGTACATGGTCAAAAGAATTCCTCTAATATTTAATTTGGGATTCAAGCTAACTTTTATTCGCTCTATGGTCTTCATTAACTGTGTTAAGCCTTCTAAAGCAAAAAATTCAGTCTGCAACGGCACCACAAGTGAGTGAGATGACACCAAGGCCATGACTGTAAGTAAACTTAGTGATGGCGGACAGTCTATTAGTATATAATCATAGTATCCTCTAGAATCATTTAAATACGAGCCTAATTTAACCTTTAGTATAAAGGCTCTTTCACTATCACTTGCTGTTTCCACTTCTAATCCAGACAAATCTACATTAGAGGTAATAATATCTAAATTTTCAAATTCTGTTTTTCTAATCACTTCAGGAATCGATCTTGAACCGTTTAGCACACCATAAATTGTTTCACTAGAATTTTCTAAGTTAGAAAGGCCAAGCCCTGTAGTGGCATTTCCTTGTGGATCTAAATCAATTACTAAAATTTTTTTTCCTTGTTGTGCTAAACCAGCTGCAAGATTAATCACTGTTGTTGTTTTTCCAACCCCACCCTTTTGATTTATTACAGAAATAATTTGCATTTTGTTTTTAATGTTTTTTTTTAATGTTTTTTATATTTAATAAAAATGAATCTTCACTTGTAATACTTTTTTTTTTTTCAAAATCGAAATCCCAATTTATTAAAGTTTCTTCTAAAATCTTTTCTCCATTTTTTCCCATAAATACAATTAAATTATTGTAACTACTGAAATTTTTACAAACTAAATCTA
>Ga0308004_10001071_pt1 | contig 12159 bp, 6 predicted proteins | sample Neamet38_FD_203156 | JGI IMG/M metagenome (GOLD analysis project Ga0308004, IMG submission 203156) | Marine microbial communities from water near the shore, Antarctic Ocean - #38 | ecosystem: Environmental > Aquatic > Marine > Unclassified | place: Southern Ocean | collected 2014-06-06 | reverse complement strand
GTATTGAATGATATTGCAGAGGAAATTATAATCGTAAAAGATAGCTACGGAATGGCATACCTCCCCAGTTGGAATTACAACGGAATCGGTAACTTTGAGCCTGGACAAGGCTATCAAATAAAGATGAGTTCAGAGCAAACACTAATTTATGATGCGAATGATTAACATCCACAACATAATCAAGAAAACATACTAAAAGCAAAAAGCCGTTCTGAAAAATCAGAACGGCTTTTTAAATATTAAATAAAGGGCTTAAATATGTAAAGCTCTTTTATCGGTAGCATCTAAAGCAGCTTCTTTAAAAGCTTCTGTAAATGTTGGGTGAGCATGACAAATACGAGCAATATCTTCTGCCGAAGCTCTGTATTCCATTGCTACAACAGCTTCTGCAATCATATCTGCAGCACGAGGCCCAATCATGTGTACTCCTAAAATTTCATCCGTATTAGCATCAGCCAATACTTTTACAAAACCATCGGTATCGTTAGAAGCTCTAGCTCTACCAGAAGCTTTAAACGGGAACGAACCAGATTTGTATTTTATTCCATCAGCTTTTAATTGCTCTTCTGTTTTTCCTACAGCAGCAACTTCAGGCCAAGTGTAAACTACACCAGGAACTAAATCGTAATTCATATGAGGTTTTTCGCCAGCCATAAACTCAGCTACAAAAACACCTTCTTCTTCCGCTTTATGTGCCAACATAGCTCCACGAACTACATCGCCAATCGCAAAAATATTAGAAACCGAAGTTTGTAAATGCTCATTTACATCTACTCTACCTCTATCGTCAACTTTTACTCCTGCATTTTCTAAACCAAGTTTATCGGTAAAAGCACGTCTACCAACAGAAACCAAACAGTAATCTGCAGTAAATACTTCTTCGGCGCCTTTTTTATTGGTTGCTTTAACTACAACCTCATCACCATTGCGTTCTACAGAAGTAACTCCGCAGTTTACGTTGATGTTGAATTTTAAATCTTTCTTTAAAACTTTACGCAATTCCTTACCTAAAGATTTATCCATAGTCGGAATTAAACCGTCTGCATATTCAATTACAGTAACTTCAGAACCTAATCGTCCGTAAACAGAACCTAACTCTAAACCAATAACACCACCACCAATAACGATTAAATGCTTTGGTATTTCGGTTAAATTTAAAGCTTCGGTAGAAGTAATTACTCTTTCCTTATCTATCTTAATAAAAGGAAGTGAAGTTGGTTTTGAACCAGTAGCAATAATAGTTTTTGCAGCTTCAATTTGAATTGTTCCTTCTTCTTTAGCAATATTAATGTGTGTAGCATCGGCAAAAGAAGCCCATCCTTGAATCACATCAATTTTATTTTTCTTCATTAAGAAGTCAATACCACCACAAGTTTGCTCGATTACCTCATTTTTACGTTTCATCAATTGAGAAACGTTAATTTTTGGTGCATCGATTTCAATACCGTGATCGGCAAAATTATGCTTAGCATTGTGAAAGTGCTCCGAAGAATCTAATAAAGCCTTCGAAGGTATACAGCCTACGTTTAAGCAAGTACCACCTAAAGTACTGTATTTCTCAATAATTGCAGTTTTTAAACCTAACTGTGCGCAACGAATTGCAGCTACATATCCGCCAGGACCTGAACCAATTACGGCTACATCATATTTTTCCATGATCGCTATTTAAAGTGTTTTAATAAATTGCAGTGCAAAAATACAATTGTTAATTTTAAATTCAGAGTTTAAGGATTTAAAATTGAAGGTTTAAAAGTTTAATATACTAGTCCACAAAATTACAGGATATTGTAATAATGATTAATGTTTGAAGATTGTTACACAGAGAAAAAGATAGTAAAATAGTCTTCGTGTCAAAAGGTCGTTTAAAGACAGGATTGAAAAAGTGTTGACTTATAAAAAAGTCAAAATAGTCAACGTGTCAAAATATTGGAAAAGAATGGATTTCTGTTTCTATTATTACCCGACCTCTTTTCTTTTAGTGAAAGAAGCGTATAAAATGAGCGTAGCAAAATGCTGTTTGAGCTTGCCTGACGGTAGGAAGGCTAGTGAGTTTATTTTGGTAGCCATTTTAAAGTTTCTGTAGCGTTAAGAAAGAAAATAAGTCATGATTTTTGTTTCTTTTCATTAAGGAAAAGAAAACAACAAATATTTTTTGTCCTGAATCGTATCGAATAAGCACATAGTGTGATCAGTAGATTCTAAAAAAACTATACGTAATATTCAATAAAAGAATAAAATTTGAACTATTTGTAGAAAACTCAATAGCGATGACAATGGTAATAAACGTAAATTGCAAAAATTAATTTCAAGAGATGAAAAAAGTAGCCTTATTAATTCTTGATGGTTGGGGACATGGAAATGAGAGCCAATCGAATGCAATGAAAAATGCAAAAACTCCTTTTGTTGATTCTTTGTATAAAAACTACCCAAACTCAGAATTACTTACCGATGGAGAGCATGTAGGCTTACCTGCTGGACAAATGGGGAATTCTGAAGTAGGACATCTAAATATTGGTGCTGGTAGAGTAGTTTACCAAGATTTAGTAAAAATAAATAAGGCGGTTCAAGAGAATACTTTTAAGGACAATATAGAGCTCCAAAAAGCTTTTAAGTATGCCAAGGAACAAAATAAAGCCATACATTTTATGGGATTGGTTTCCGACGGAGGTATTCATTCTCACGAAGATCATTTACATCACCTATGCAAATTGGCTGATTCTGCAGGTTTAAAAGACGTATATATTCATGCTTTTACAGATGGTAGAGATACAGACCCAAAGAGTGGAAAAGGATTTATTGAAAACCTCGAAGATAAAACAGCACATCTTTCTGCTAAATTAGTAAGTGTAATAGGTCGCTATTATGCAATGGATAGAGATAAACGTTGGGAGAGAGTTCAATTAGCATACGACTTACTAGTGAATGCTAAAGGAACTAAGAGTACAAGTATAAGTGAGACAATTGGTGAATCTTATAAGAATGGAATCACTGATGAATTTATAAAACCAATTTATAAGGTTGACTCAAATGGAAATCCGATAGCATCTATTAAAGAAGACGATGTAGTGATTTGTTTTAATTTTAGAACAGATCGATGTAGAGAAATTACGAGTGTATTAACACAAGTAGATATGCCCGAATTTAAGATGCACAAGCTGAAATTAAATTATATAACGATGACGCAGTACGATCAATCGTTTATAGGGATTCCTGTATTATTTTACAAAGACAATTTACAAAACACATTAGGTGAGGTACTGTCTGCGAATGGAAAAACTCAAATACGTATAGCAGAAACGGAGAAATACCCACATGTATCCTTTTTCTTTTCGGGTGGTAGAGAAGAACCTTTTACTGGAGAAAAGAGAATTATGATTCCCTCTGCAAAGGTGGCTACTTACGATTTACAACCAGCCATGAGCGCACAAAATATATGTGATGCAATAATTACTGAAATTGAAAACGATCCAACAGACTTTATTTGTTTAAATTTTGCTAATCCAGATATGGTAGGACATACTGGTGTATACAGTGCTGTTATAGAAGCTTTAGAAACTGTAGATACTTGTACTCGGAAAGTTGTAGAAGCTGGCTTAAAGCAAGGCTATGGGTTTATTATAATTGCAGATCATGGAAATGCTGACTTTATGATAAATGAAGATGGGACACCAAATACAGCCCATACGACCAATCCGGTACCTTGTTTTTTAGTAAACACAGACTTTACAGAAATTAAGAATGGGAAGTTAGCAGATGTGGCACCTACCATATTAAAGCTTTTGGATGTTCGAATTCCAGAAGAAATGGATGGGGATATTTTAGTTGGATAGAACTAATCTTATAAAATTATGCTTATCCGTGTGATTGCAGTATGTTGAATTTAATATGTAAATACTAAACAGTTAAAAAACGTATTGTAGTACTTTTCCTTGATGAAAAGAACCAAAAATCATGTCTTCAATTCTTTCTTTACGTTCAATAAACTTTAAAATGGCTACCAAAATGAACTCAATAGCGCCCTCCGGTTGCTATATTCGAGCAGCATTTTGTTACGCTCATTTTATACGCTTATTTCTCTAAAAGAATGGAGGACGGCTAAAAAAGGAAAGTGAATACTCAAAAGCCAAGATTAATAATATTTCTGTAATCAAGCGGAGAAACATAAACACTAATCTCACAAAATTATAAGCACAAAAAAAAAGCATCCCGAAGGATGCTTTTTTTATTTGTGATAAGCTTTTATTCTTGTTGGAAATTAACTGTAGTTGTACTACCGTTAACATACATCATATAAGCTTGACCTGGATTGAAAGTACTGATTTGTGCGAAAGCAGCAGACCAAAACTGACCAGATACATTTTTAATTACTTGGAAAGTATTTGCAGTACTTGCAGCGTTTCCTAATGCAGCATCCATTGAAGATACAATATTGTTCTCTGCATCAACATCACCTGTAAAGGCAACCATGTTCCAACCCGCAGATAATGCATACTCAATACCTGAGATATACCCTGAAGTTTGTTGGAAGTTAACGGTAGTAGTTGCACCATTCACATACATCATATACCCTTGACCTTGGTTAAAAGTACTGATTTGTGCAAAGGCAGCTGACCAGAATTGACCAGATACATTTTTAATTACTTGGAAAGTATTTGCTGTACCAACGCCATTTCCTAAAGCAGCATCCATTTGAGCAACAATTCCATTATTAACAGCAGTACCAGTATAACCTACCATATTCCATCCAGCAGACAATTGGTATTCAATTGGAGTACCATAAATACATGATTCTCCTACTGTATTCGCTAGTTCGTTGTAGTTAGATGCAGTTGCATCCATACAACCTTCTACAACAGAAACACATGACTCATCTTCTGTATTCGCTAGTTCGTTATAGTTAAATGCAGTTACATCCATACAACCATTAACAACAGCAATACAAGAACCATCATCTGTATTGGCTAATTCGTTGTAGTTAAATGCTGTAGCATCCATACAACCTAATACATCATAAGTACATGAAGCATCGTCTACATTTGCAGCAGCATCGAAATTGTTTGCAGTTGCATCCATACAACCTAATACATCATAAGTACATGAAGCATCGTCTACATTTGCAGCAGCATCGAAATTGTTTGCAGTTGCATCCATACAACCTAATACATCATAAGTACATGAAGCATCGTCTACATTTGCAGCAGCATCGAAATTGTTTGCAGTTGCATCCATACATCCTAATACATCATAAGTACAAGAAGCATCGTCTACATTTGCAGCAGCATCGAAATTGTTTGCAGTAGCATCCATACATCCTAATACATCTTCCGAAGCAGAAGAACAATCTACAATAGTAACTGTAGATGGAGCAGCTTGAACAGACATCCCATTAGCAGTAAAAGATACAGAAACTGGCATTACAACATCAAATAAACTTGTACCATCTACTAATTGAAAAGAAATAGATTCACCAGCTAATGCACCGTCAATTTCTGGAGTAGAAGAATCATCACCCCAAACCGCAAGAGAAGTTTGAGAAACATTACCAACAACCTCAGAACCAACTACATTACCTTCAGAAGTAAAAGCAACTAAATAAGCATCATCGGAACTAGTATTTAATGAAGCTACTAAAGCTGGAGTTAACATAATTGTCATATTTGATCCAGTGTTTACTACATCAGAAGATGGTAAAGGACAGACTTCTTCTACAACAGTACTACAGTCAACTAAAGTAACAGTAGCTGGAGCAGCTTGAACAACTAAACCGTTAGTCGTATAAGATACAGTAGTTGGCATTACAACGTCATAAAGACTAGTACCATTCACTAATTGAAAAGAAATAGACTCAGCAGCTAATGCACCATCTACAACTTCAGTAGTAGAAGCATCATCTCCCCAAACCGCAATAGTAGTTTGAGAAGTATTACCAACCGAAGCAGAACCAATTATTAAACCATCAGAAGACAAAGCTACCATATAAGCATCAGCATCTGTAGCAGGTAATGACCCCATTACACCTGGAGTTAACATAACTGTCATATTTGCACCAGTATTACCAGAATACAATCCGGGTAAATCACAATCTTGGGCATTTGATATACCAAAACTAGCAAGAGTAAAGGTGATTAGTGTAAGTATTTTTTTCATTTTGTGAGAATTAAGTTTGTAAATATTAAAAAAAAAGCCCCCTCTGAAAGAGAGGGCTTTTTATTAGTTATAAAGATTACTCAACCATTTTCTTTTCTACAGTTCCATCATTGTACATGTACAATAATACTTCACCGTTGAATTGATTAGAAGGGTTAACTTCTTGACCTAACATATTCACAACTCTTACAAGAGTACGAATATCGTTCGGGTGGTTTTGAACATCCATTTCTATTGCCCAAGCTGGAACAGTAGGAGTAAGAGTTCTATAAGCATCTGCAGTAATAGAATGATCGAAGATAAAGTCAGATTTACCATCAGAAGAATCTTTAACTCTTACTTGGTAACCTTGACCAGGCTGTAAGTTTCCAATTCCATCGAAATTAAATTCTGGCCAGTAGAATAAACCTTCGTTATTCTTAACAATATTAATATTTTCAGCAATAGCAGTTTCAGAACCGAATTGGTTTTCGAACTGAGCTACAACTGGAGACGTATGGTGTAAATAGTAAGCTATTGTGTTCCATTGAGTATGTAAGTCGATAACTAAAGCTTCTCTATGGTAATCAAGAGTATCGTTAGTTACTTGTAATAATGAATCAGAAGTAGTAAGTGTCGCTAGAGTATAAGCAGTCCACATAGCTTCGTTTGCATCATAAGCAGCTTGCATATCATAAATAGTAAGAGCTAATAAAGCATCATCAGCAACTTCCGTTGAATCTAATTCAGCAGCATCTGCAGCTTCATCAGCAGCAAACCATACAGCAACAGCAGCTAAAGTATCAGTATAAGTAGCTAACCATGTAGAATCGTTAATATCGTAACGAGATTGCATATCGGTAACAGTATCTAATAACTCTTGAGCATCTCTTACTTCATCAGCAGCAAATTCAACTGCTGCAGAATCTAAAGTAAATGCAATAGAATCGTGTAATAAAGTATTGTTTGCATCGTAACGAGCTTGCATATCATGAACTGTATCAGATAACTCTTGAGCATCAGCAATTTCGTCAGCATCAATCCATTCCATTACATCAGCTAAGTTGTCTACAACGTGTGCAGTTACATCTAAAGCTCCAGCTTGGAATAAGATATTAGCGTTTTCGAAGTCAGAACCAACAATACCGTCATTTTCGTTAATAGGATTAACAGCACCGAAGTTGTAGTCGATATCTAAAACAATACCATTAGCATCAACATTATACTCAGTCATTCCGTTTAATGTCCAATCACAAATAGTCTTGTCATTTTGAGTAGCTTGTGCATCATAGTTGTTTGCCATAGCATCCGTACAACCTTCAACTTGAGTTTGACACATTGACTGGTCGTGAATATTAGCAGCTTGATCTATAGAAGAAGTAGAACCGCTTAATAAATCAACACCTAAGTTCTCAACAAATGCATCACCAAAGTTAAGAGCATTGTCATGAGTAGGGTTAGCATCAGCACCTGCAAAGTTAACAGCAGATTCGTCCATACAACCTACAGAGTAAGAAGCAGCACAAGAACCATCGTCGGTAGTTGCTAAAGGATTAAAGTTCATTGCAGTAGAATTCATACAACCTGAATAGAAAGGTGAACCAATTGTAATTGAACTTACAATAACAAATTCACCATCTTCGTAAGAACCATTATAATCGGCAGTTGCATAAGTTAATGTAGCGTTATAGTAAACACCACCACTAATAACGATCCAATTTAAATCTTCAGCTTCTTGGAAACCGTTATCTTGATTATTATCAGCACCAAATATTGGCATCCCAACTTGTGCATCAGTCCAAACAACTGCACCAGCAGATTGAATTTCTGAAATCTCAGAATATCCTACCAATTCGTTTTCAACACGAGCAGTTTCGTAAGTAGCAAAAATTATATCTCCAACATTCATATCAGAACCAGACCAAACACCTAAGTTTTCAACTGGGAATAATACAGACATGTTGTTAGAAGTAATATAACTTGGAGCAACATCTGTACCTGGAGCTATACCCCAAGCACTAACACCGTCTGGGTATTCACAAAGACCACCAAGGTCTAAAGATGCAATATCTCCAAAGTTAGCAGCAGGGTCGAAATTTAAAGCAGTAGACTTATGACATCCTTCAACTATTAAAGTAGAACAAGTCCCATTATCAACTTCAAAACCAGCACTTGCACCTAAAACAGACGAAGTAGGAGAAGAATAATACTCAAAATACGCTTGATCCGTACAACCTAATAAACCATTACAATCACCAGCATCAGTAGCATCAGAGTTATAGTTATCATAAGCAGAGTCTTGACATCCTTCAACTTCAATTTCATCACAAACACCATCTCCGTCTGTATCGTTAATACATTGCTCAGCACAATCTAAATAAGTTTGAGAAGGGTAAGTACAAGATCCATCATCGTCAGTAGCATCTTCATTGTAAGTACAAGATACAGAATCTTGACAACCTGCAATTTCATATTCATCACAAATTAAATCACCATCTGCATCGTTCAAGCAGTTACCACCACAGTCAAGGTTTACCTCAGCGTAAGTACAGTTACTATTTAAAATAGACACTGTAGATGGTAGATCTAAGACGTTACACGCAGCAACATCTATACATCCTTCCTCAACAGTAAAAGATAATGAACCTGAAACCATTTCGAATGAATTCGCAGCATAAGTAATTACTGGATCAACAGATGTTAAAACAATAACTTCACCATTAATTAAAATAGCAAAAGAAAGTGAATCACCACTACCAGCTAAATCACAACCACATAGGGCGTCAGTACCAATAACAGCGACACCACCAGAACCTTCAACAGTAATTAGAGATGCTATATCCCCTAAAGAATCAGGTAATGCACTAGAAACTGGCACTCCATTAACATATGCTTGCAGATTTCCACCTGCAAAATCATTTAAAGTTCCAGCAGGAAATACAACAGACATGTTATTGTCAGTTGTCGGTATAACAGCCGAGAAGTCGTCAACTGATTGTGCAAGTGTAACACCTACAGCAAAAATTGACATAATAAATAAAGAGATTTTCTTCATAACGGGGGGGTTTAGTTAAAAATTTATAATCTTAGTCTTAAGTCCCAAACTTAATAAAAAAAACAGTCTAACACCAAACAAACGCACTTTAATTAATATATTTTCACATGTTAATTACCGTTTATGGATTAAAATCTCTTTAAATAGACAGACTTTTGAGAATTTAAAAAACAAAAAAAACAGCCTCAAATGAATTATTAGTAAATAAAAGGTACATTTAGTGAACTATGAAGCAAGATGAGGAGTCAAAATATCGTCTAAATGTCGAGTTGACCCATTAAACTATAAAAGCAGAGCACTATGAAGCTATTTTTAGATACAGCAAATTACCCCCAAATAAAAGAACTAAGTCAAATGGCTATTATAGATGGAGTTACTACAAACCCAAGCCTTATGGCGAAGGAAGGAATTGAGGGAAAAGAAAACTGGATAAAACACTATACAGCTATATGTGCCCTAGCTGTAGGACCTGTTTCTGCAGAAGTAATCGCATTGGATTATAAAGGGATGCTAGAAGAAGCTTATGAATTAGCTAGCTTACATAAAAACATAGTTGTTAAAATTCCGATGACTAAGAATGGCATAAAGGTGATTGATAAGCTCGCTACAAAAGGAATAAAAACAAATTGCACTTTAATTTTCACTGCAGCCCAAGCACTTTTAGCAGCAAAAGCAGGTGCAACTTATGTTTCTCCTTTTATTGGAAGACTAGAAGATATTAATGAAGATGGATTAGGTTTAATAAAAAGTATACGCAGCATATACGATCAATTCAATTTCGAAACTCAAATTCTCGCGGCTTCAATAAGAAATCAAAATCATATTGTAAGATGTGCAGAACTTGGAGCAGATGTAGTAACTGCGCCCTACTCTATTTTAATGGAAATGTTTGATCATCCACTAACAACAAAAGGATTGGAACAGTTTTTAGCAGACCATAAAAGACTGAATGGATAGTTAGTCGTTAGTTAACTAGTTAATGGTTCGTAATAGTAACTATTCATTTACCATTTAGCTTTGAACCTCGAAAGCTAAGTGGTAAACCAGTTAATTCAGCCTTCTATATTTCTTTCCCGCATTTGAGCTGAAGTCATTCTAGAATTATCGTGACTCCAACCAGGAGGCATAAAAAAGTATTTGAGCTTGGTGGTAAAAGGGATTTTTAATTTGAAATCTTTAAATATCAGTTTCCATTCTACAAAAGCAATTTTAATAGGATTATGAGTTTTTATATTGGTGACCAATCCATAAACGGGTTTTTCATCTTCCAACACAAAAGTACCAAACAACTTATCCCATATAATTAAGACACCTGCATGATTGCGATCTAAATACTGTGTTTGTACTGCATGGTGAACTCTATGATGAGATGGTGTGTTAAATATGAATTCAAACCAAGTGGGTAATTTTGTGATCATTTCGGTATGAATCCAAAATTGGTAAATTAAACTTAGGGCTTTCATCGTCATTACCCATTCTGGTGAAAAACCAATAAAAGGTAAAATAATCCAGAACAAAAAGGTACCCGTTAAGTCTCCCGTCCATGTTTGCCGAAGTGCTGTAGACAAGTTGTATTTCTCTGAAGAGTGGTGAATACTATGTGAAGCCCACAAAAAACGAATACTATGACTTAATCGGTGGAACCAATAATAACAGAAATCGTCTAAAAAAAAGAGCAAGACTATTAAAGGTAAACTCATTTCGAAAGAAAACAACCTATATTGGTAAACGAAAGAATAAACAGCAAAGACAACTACTTTTGTAACAATCCCTACCAACACACTCCCAAGCCCCATAGAAATACTACTAAAAGCATCTAACTTAGTGTAGTTTTCGGATTTTAATCTAACGGTAAGAAATAACTCAACAAAGATCAAAATTGCAAACAATGGAATTGCAAATACTGTGGGGTCTAACATATTTAATAAATTTAGTTAAACTTAAGGAATTTAATAAACGTACAAAATAGAAAATAGTCTTATATGCTTATCCGCTAGATTACAGGAAATATTAGTAATCTTGTCTTTTAAGTATTTACTTTCCTTTTTTTTTACACGTCCTCCATTCTTTTAGAGAAATAAGCGTGTAAAATGAGCGTAGCAAAATGCTGTTCGAATATAGCAACCGAAGAGCGCTATTGAGTTCATTTTGGTAGCCATTTTAAAGTTTATTGAACGTAAAGAAAGAATTGAAGACATGATTTTTGGTTCTTTTCATCAAGGAAAAGGACTACAATACGTTTTTTAACTGTTTAGCATTTACATCTTAAATTCAGCATACTGCAAACAAGCGGACAAGCATATAGTCTTAAATCCGTTTATTGAATTTCAATATTGCAAGAGCAACACGAATATCGTTGTATTGAATCTGCTCATCTAACAAATCAAATATCGGCTTCATGGTGATAGGTTGTTCGCATTTAACGTACGCATCTTTAACCAACACCAGTATTTCTTCTGTAACAAAAACCATCAAATCAATAGCTAACCCATCCAAGTAACATTCTACTAAATGCACTAATATTGTGGAAGGCTTCAACTTTCGTTCAATAGCTATCTCGTCTACAGTTAAGCCACCTATATAAGAATTGTAGGAAACTAATTTAGTAGTTGTTTTAGTATTTGCATTATTGAGTTCAAACTCTTTAATAAGAGCCATGAATTGAGAACCATATTTCGCTAATTTATTCTGCCCTACTCCAGAGACTTCCATAAACTTAGAGGTAGTACTCGGTCTAATAGTAACCATGTCTTCGAGCGACTTATCACTAAAGATAATATACGGCGGTACTTTTTCTGACTGAGCTAATTTGGTGCGAAGCGCTCTAAGCTCCTCAAATAATACTTTATTTACTTTTTGTTTAGGTTCTTTTTTAGATTTTGTTTTTTTGGCTTTCTTTTCGCTTTCGGCAATAGGCTTAGAAAGCTGAATACTTTTACCTTCTTTAAGAATAGACCAACCAAAGGGAGTAATCTTAA
>Ga0308004_10001070_pt1 | contig 12169 bp, 11 predicted proteins | sample Neamet38_FD_203156 | JGI IMG/M metagenome (GOLD analysis project Ga0308004, IMG submission 203156) | Marine microbial communities from water near the shore, Antarctic Ocean - #38 | ecosystem: Environmental > Aquatic > Marine > Unclassified | place: Southern Ocean | collected 2014-06-06 | reverse complement strand
TCAAAATTAGGAACGTTATCAATAGCTATAAATCTACAAACATCAGTTATAGCAATGTAGTCTTCGGCACCTACATTTATTCCACACAAATCATTAAAATTAAATCTTGCTACTCCTTCAAAAAGAAAATTAATTTTAAATTTTCTACCTTTTACGAGAAGTTCTCTGGGTAAAAGTTTTTTGTCTTTAGACAATTGTCTAAAAATTTGATTAACTTGAAAAGAAGTTTGTTCGTTGATGGGATGAAAAAATCTTTCTAATTTATTCGATCCTAATTTTCTATAATCTAGCTCTATATTTAACTCATGTTGAATAGAGTTTTTTTGAATAATACGTATAAAAGGAGTAAATTGGTCTCTTTGAAGACCGTCTTTGTATAAATCATTTAGTTTAATATTTGTTGTAATAATAATTTTTATATTTTTTTTAAATAGGGCTTCAAATAAATTACCTAAAATCATTGCGTCAACTATATTTGTTACTTGAAACTCATCTAAATATATAATCTCAGCTTTATTTTTTATTTCCTCAGCAAATTTTTCAATAGAATTAGCTTTATTTTTAAGTTTATTATCATGCCTAAAGTCATAGAAATAAATCATAAACTCATTAAAATGCATTCTTAATTTAGGCACGGCTAAATCATTAAATAAAAAATCAAGAATCATGGTTTTTCCTACGCCTACCTCTCCATGTAGATAAAAACAAAGTTTATTGTTGGCCCTAAAAAAAAAATTACTAAATATATTGGAAATATGTGTTTGATTGAAAAACTTTTCAAGTAACTTTAAAGTTTCAACCTGTTTTTTATTTTGTTGGTATTTGTTTACTCTACAATACTCTAAGAATTTATTAATTAAAAGACTCACGTTTATTATTAGTAATTTATTATCAATCATTTTGATTATATATTAATTTAAAGAAATAGGTTAATTAATAGATATTTACAATGAACGAAAATAATAAAAAAAATAACCCTGTTAACAGGCAAAATAATGACAATCTAAGGGGTGAGGAAACTCTTCATAAAAACAAAAAAATTGAAGACTTAATGGATGAATCTGTTTTCGATGAGACTTTAAAAGAAATTGATTCTGCATTTAAAATATTTGAACAAAAAACAAAAGATCGTAATTTCGTCACGAGTGATGCAGATATATTACCTAGGTTAAATTCTGCTTTCTCAAAAAAAGATATTATTAATGAAGAAAAAAATTTGTTAGAAAATAATAATTTAATTTTAAGAATTAAAAATCTTGAGATGAAAATAAATAAAATTGAGGTATCGCTTTTAAAAGATGACCCAGATCAAATAAAAAATTCTAATACATCAAACGAACACAAGATAAATGAAGATAGCTTATCTCTTTCTGAGATTTATAACATTGGAGACAACAACCATATAAAGAAAGAAAGTTCATTGGGGTTTTTTTTTTATATAATTTTAATAAACTTAATATTTTTATTTTTGTATGGAACTTTAATTTATCTTAAAGATATAATTATTTTAAACTTTCCATTTACTGAAAAGCATATAATACATTTCTTTGAGGTAGCTAATATTGTTAAAGTAACTATTTCTGAATTTATAAATTATTTTAAATAATTAAATAAACTTTATGGTGCGCCCTGGAGGATTCGAACCTCCGACCCTCGGTTTAGAAAACCGATGCTCTATCCAACTGAGCTAAGGGCGCTCTTTGTTTAATTTAATACAATTTCAATAATAGAAAAAGTTTAAATTAATTAAGTTTTTTTAGTTTCTATTAGAAACAAACTATATGATCAATATTAATAGGTCTTTTAATACCAAATTTTTCATCTACTTCATGCTGGTGTATATGGTGTGAATGAACAAATACTGGAATCTTGAAATTACTTGAGGTTTTAAGTGTGTATATAAAGTTAGTGCCTCGAAATTGTCTGTCAACAACTTCCAGCTTTAAGTTACTTCCATCATCATGTTCTAAATCCTCCGGTTGTATTAGCAACTTGACGTTTGATCCTTTTGGGTAGTGTTTAATAAAATTACCCTTGATGGTTCCAAGATCAGGACTCTCTAAGCTATTTTCACCTGTAACCTTAGCAGGAATCAGGGTTCCTCTATTTAAAAAATTTACAACTTCTATTGAGTTAGGAAAATGATAAACGTTATATGGATCATCATACTGCTTAAGTTGACCGTCTAAAATAATTCCACATTTAGTTCCTAGGTAAAAAGCTTCATAGGAATCATGCGTTACAATTATTGTTGTAATTTTATGTTCAGTTAATACTTTTTTTAATTTTACTTGTATTTCTTCTTTAAAACTTTGATCTACATTAGATAGGGGTTCATCTAATAATAATAAGTCTGGGTTGGACAATAACGACCTTGCTAAAGATGCTCTTTGAGCTTCCCCAGAGCTTATTTGATGTGGAAATTTATCTACCACATGTTCTAAGTGTAGAAATTCTAAAACTTCATTAATAGTTAAATTTTTTTTCTTATTATTATTTCTCTCTGCTCCAAATTTTATGTTTTGCATAACGTTATAATGTGGAAACAATGAGTTGTCTTGAAATGCCAAGGAAATATTTCTATTTTCTGGCTCAACGTGCCTGTCTTTAGAGGATATCACTTTATTATTTAAAGTAATTTTTCCAGAATGAATTCTTTCTAAGCCTGCGATAGTTCTCAGTATTGTAGTTTTACCTATACCAGACGGACCTAATAAACAAATAATATCTCCTTTGTTTTCAACTTGTAAAGAAACATTGTTTACTTTGTTTTTGGCGCTGGCTGCAAAAGTAACATTATCTATTTCTAAGAAATTTTTACTCATAATTCTAATCTTTAAGAATGTATCTAGATGTAATCAAAATAAAGAAACTTGCAATGATAATTAAAAATAAAGATGGTGCTGCCGCAGCTTCAAGCAGATCCTGAGACGCAAAAATGTAAGCAGTAGTTGCAAATGTTTCAAAGTTAAAAGGTCTCATTATTAATGTTATTGGTAATTCTTTGATGATTTCAATAGCTATCAAAACCCCGATTAATAAGATTGAATTTTTTAAGTATGGAATGTGGATATTAGTAAAAGTTCTAAATTTTGAGTATCCCAATAAGTATGCACTTTCATCAATTGAATAATTAATCTTTAGATAGCCAGATTTAATTCCATTACTTGCTAGTGAGTAAAATCTAATAAAATAAACTAAAATTAAACCTAGTACAGAACCAATAAAAATTGATTTAATAGTTTTGAGGCCAAAAAAACTAATAACATTATTGTCAAACCAAGAAATAAATGTAATGAAAGCAATTGCCAAAATCAACCCAGGTATTGCATAGCCGGAAACGGAAAAAGTAGTTAATGCATTTAATAATTTGCTCTTAGTTACTCTGTTTCCGTAATTGGAAACAAAACTTAAAGAAATTAGCAAAATACTTGATAAAAAAACTAATAACATCGTATTTGAAAATAATTTTATTAAATTTAAATCTGCAAGATGTTTTGGAAAACTAATGGTCCAATAAAGCATTTGTAAAACTGGAAACAAAAAACTGATAAAAAAAACTCCAGCACAAAAAGAAAAAGCTAAGAATGATTTTTTACCGTAAAGATCTATAGACATTTTTTTTTTTAATCCACTTTTAATGGGTGTGTGGTACTGAGCTTTTTTTCTAGAAAAATTTTCTAAAATAAATAAGCCGAGAATAAATATTAATAAATAGAAAGACAGTCTATTTGCAAGAATAAGGTCATCAAATGATATCCATGAATTATAAATTCCAGTTGTTAGTGTTGAAATTCCAAAGAACGAAACTGAGCCAAAATCAGATAGAGTCTCCATTGCTACAAGAGAAAGTCCGGCGACAATAGCGGGTCTTGCTGAGGGTAAAATTATATTTAAAAAAGATCTTTTTTTAGAAAATCCTAAATTTTTACCTAGCTCAATTAAATTTTGAGACTGATAATGAAAAGATGCTCTTGTTAAAACGTAAACATATCCGAATAATGAGAATGAAATAGATATAATAGCGCCAAGCATGCCATCAAATTTTGGGATATACGAATTGTAGTTAGAGTCTCCAAATATATTTTTTAAAATTGTAAAAGCTGTACCATAATTCTCAAAAAATGCTGTTAAAGAATAAGCATATATATAAGCTGGTACTGCAAAAGATAATATTAAAGCCCATTTAAAAAAATTAACTCCTGGAAAATTATAGAACGATACTAGGTACGCACAAGTTACGCCGAGAAAAAAAGTAAATATTAAGACGCCCATTAAAAGTGTGACTGAATTATAAATATACTCGTAAAGAAAAGTATTTTTTAGAATCGTAGAATAATTTCCTGTTTGATCAAAAAAACTACTAAAAACAGTTAGTATGGGTATTGCTACAATTAGAGATATTAAGAAGGAACTTAAATACCAAACATTTATTTTTTTAAAGAACATTTACATTGTGCCCTTAACACATTTAACGGGGTAATTCATTAAAAGTAATTAAGGGCACGGGGAAAAAAATTAATTAATTTTTTTCCAGTTTATCGGTGTTAGTTTTTTACACTCTGATGAAATATTAAAATTTGTTAATTGTGAAGACAATAAACTAAATTCATCAGCTGAATTATTTGTACCACCACCAAATAAATCTTTTCTCATCTCACTTAATAGAAAATAAATAGAAGGGTATCTTTTTATTTCCATTTTGCAGCTAACATTATTTCTAAAGCAACAGCTTGTTTCTTTCCGTAAGAAGTCACTTTTGTTTTTTCGTCTTGTTTAAAATTAACACCCATTGCTTTAACCAGTTCGTGTGGTTCCACTCCGTCAATAATCGGGTATTCATAAGTGTTATTAACTATGTGCTCTTGTGCTTCTTTAGTTAATAAAAACTCAAGTAATTTTATAGCATTAGCTTTATTTGGAGCATTTTTTACAACACCACCACCACTAATATTCATATGAGTTCCTCTATCATCTTGATTTGGAAAGAAAGGTAAAACTTTTTTTGCAGCCGCCTTCTGCTCTTCACCTTTGCTACCGGATAACATCAATGCATAGTAGTAAGTATTTGCTACTGCTAAATCAGCTTCCCCTGCTGCAACTGCTAGAATTTGAGCTCTATCGTTCCCTTTTGAATCTCTAGCCATATTTGACACGATACCTTTAGTCCATTTTGCTGTAGCTTTTTTTCCATTATTTTGAACTAATGAAGCAACAAGAGATTGGTTGTAAACATTATTTGATTGTCGAATTACAACTCTACTATTCCACTTAGGATCAGCAAGATCTTCATACCTCATCCCTTTAAGATCATTTGCATTTACTCTCTCGGGTGAGTAATAAATAATTCTTGCTCTTTTAGCTATCCCAGTCCAGTTTCTAGATCTTAGATTTGATGGAACAGCAGCTTTTATTTTTGAAGACATCGAATTTTGGAACATTCCAGCTGCATCAAAAGCACCTAATCTTCCTGCATCAGCAGTAATGTAAAGATCAGCTTTTGAGTCGGTACCTTCTTCAGTTATTCTTTTTTGAAGAGCCTTGTCTTTGCCAGAAATAATATTTACATTAATTCCAGTTTTGTCTGTGAACTTTTTGTAAAGTTGAATATCTGAATCATAGTGTCTTGCGCTAAAAACGTTAACTTCGTTTGCGAACAAACTATTAAAGCAAATTGTTAATGCGATACTTAAAAATAGTAATTTTTTCATTTTATCCTTTTTTGTTATATTTAACTGATAATGATAACTAATCTCAACGATAATGATAATCAATTGCATTTATTGTCGCAGTGTTATTCATATAATACGTAACAATATTAATGAAAAACATTTTTTTGATCAGTACTTTTAACTTTGAAGCAACTAACAGATGTTGTTATTAAAATACTTAGAGACTTTATTCTTTTATTTTATAAAAAACTTTATACCAATCGATAAAATTTTTTATGCCCGTTTTAATATTAGTTTTAGGAGCATATCCAGTCAGTTTTTTTAGTAGTTCTGTATTTGCCCATGTAGCTGGAACATCTCCTTTTTGCATTGGCATGTAATTTCTAATCGCTTTTTTTCCTATATAAGTTTCAATAGCCTCAACAAAATCTAGTAACTTAACTTGATTTGAATTTCCAATGTTAACAATTCTGAATGGAGCAACTGGTGATAGACTATCATCTTTGTCTATTTTTTTTTCATTCTTAGGTGGTACACTTGTAAGAGCAATTATACCTTTTACGATATCGTCAATATAAGTAAAGTCACGATACATTTCTCCTTTATTGTAAATATCAATTGGTTCTCCTTTAATAATTGATTTGGTAAATTTGAAGAGAGCCATATCTGGCCTGCCCCAAGGACCATATACAGTAAAAAAACGTAACATAGTAATTGGCAATTTCCATATATTTGAATAAGAATGAGCAATACTTTCTGTAGATTTTTTTGTAGCAGCATATACGCTTAATTGGGTGTCAGTTTTATCTGTCTCACGATAAGGAATTTTTGTATTTGCACCGTAAACGGATGAGCTAGATGCAATTATTAAATGATTTACTTTAACTTTATGTGCTGACTCAATAATATTAAATGTACCTGTTATGTTTGAAGCTAAATAAACTCTAGGTTTTTCTATGCTGTAACGTACACCAGCTTGGGCTGCTAAATGAATAATAACTTCAGGTTTAAAATTAATAATTGCATTGTCTAAAACATTTTGATTTTCCAACATATCTTTTGTAAATGAAAAATTTTCATAGCTCTCAAGTAACTTATTACGGGCATATTTTAAAGTAACGTCATAATAATCAGACATGCAGTCATACCCATGAACATGAAATCCAGAATCGAGTAAATTTTTAGCTAAACTAAATCCTATAAAACCAGCAGATCCTGTAATAAATATTTTTTTTTTCATTAACTTATAATTGATACTATATATAAAGTTGTGTAAAATTTAAATGATTAAAAGCAGATGTTAGTTTTATCTTGCGATCATCTCAAATTGAGTGCAGTTCTTTGAGTTCTCAATCATAATTATAAATTTTTATTTTTTATAATTAAATCTTCATATTTTTCAATGACAGCCTCTTTGTCGACTAATAATTTTAGTGAGTACTCTTTCAGAGCTAAAAAACTTTTTTTTTGTCTCTCAACCCGATTATAAATAGGCTGAAGTATTTCTTTCATATTAGATACAGTTTTATTCAACCTGTCAATTGATGGGTCGAATATTTTTGAAGATGCAACAACTTCCTCTTTGAGAATTAGCCTATCTTTATCGATCGGTTGATTTTTTTTGACTTGAGAGTTTTCTATTTTTTTTTCTAAATCTTGAATTTTTAAGTGAAGATTAAAAATAATTTTAAGAGTATTTTTTTTAATACGCTTAGAGAGTTTAAAGTAAAGATCTTCTAACATTTGAGATTGTATTTCTTTAAAATTATTGAAATATTTGTTATTTGCTTCAGAGTTTTCGTTGTGAGAATTTAGAGATTTAGAATTTGGCTTTGAAATTACTTTATTTTTGTATGCTTCTGCTTCTTTAATAAGTCTATCTACATCAGGCGGTATTATACTATCTGAAAGTTTTTTAGTGTTATTTATTGTATTTGATGAAATTTTTTCTATTTGTTTATTGTTTATATTCTCAATAGCATCAAGAATACTATTAAGGTCATATGATTCGTTCATAAATTAATATTAGTTAACTAAAATTCAATTTATATACCCATGCTTAAATTTTAGATATTAGTTGTTAACTTCTTTTCCCATTTAATACAGCTCTTAACTATCTCTGCTAAATTATTATATTTAGGTCTCCAGTTAATAAATTTTCTTAAATTTTTGTTTATAGCAATAATTTTAACCATATCCCCTTTTCTATTGTTTAGCTTCAATATTTTTAAATTATTATTTGCATATTTTTTAAACTCATTAACTGATTGATTTACAGATATACCTCTTCCATAACCACAATTTAAAATTTTAGAAATACATAGCTTGTTTATTTTTTTCAATACATGACAGTGTATTTCAGCAATATCTGAAACATGGATGTAATCTCTAATGCAGGTTCCATCTTTTGTTTTGTAATTTGTCCCATAAATTTTAAAAGTTGGATTTTTCTTTTGCACTTCCATAGAAAAATTCTTAAATAATTGATCTCCTTTATTTATTTGACCAATTTTTCCAGATGAACTAGCGCCGGCAACATTAAAAAACCTTAAAATACCATAATTAACTTTATTTTTTTTACAAAAAAATTGAATTAACTTTTCTCCTTTTAATTTGGTTCTGCCATATACACTTGTTGGATTCAATTCAGTGCTTTCACTAACTTTAGAGTGACCATCTTCATATACAGCACAAGTTGATGAAAAAATAATATTTTTAACATCTGTTTTTTCTAAAGCTTTTAAAATATTTTTAGTTCCGAGAACATTAATTTGATTATATTTTCTTGGATTTTTTTGACTCTCTCCTACTGACAATGCGGCTGCTAAATGAATTACGGAGTCAATTTTATTGTCTATTATTAATTTTTTTATTTTTTTAACACTACTAATATCAATCTTGAAGAATTTAGCTTTTTTGTTTATTAGCTTTTTAAACCCTGTAGACAAATTATCAACAATAACTATGTTTTTTTTCTTTTTAATTAAACTTTCTGCAACATGTGAGCCTATATAACCAGCACCACCAGTGATCAAAATATTTTTCATTTACTCATAAAGTCAATTTTTTTTTTATTTTTTTTATTAAAGAGTTGGTTTGTATATTTGTGTTTAATATTAACACATTTTTTTTATTTTTAAAAAAAATCGAATATTCTTTTATTTGACGTTTTAACTCACTATCAGATAGCTCTTGTTTGCGTGACTTAATAATTTTTAACGATGGATTTACAAAAATCCATAAATTTGGTCTTGGAAAAAAATTTAAAATAAATCTTGTTAGCTTTTTAGGTAGATTATGCTTGTAACGTAAAGGGTCAATGAGAATATCATGCGCGTATCTATCGAAAATATAAAGTTTCTTGTCTTTGTTGGTAAAAAAATAAACTTTGTACGATATTAGCCATGATAAAAATCTTATTATACTCATTATAAAGAAACTTTTTTTTTTTTTATGAGGATTTTTTATTACATTCCTTTTGTCTTTAAATAAAATGTAAGGTTTTAGATGCAGGTATACTGATTGTTTAAAATTTTTTTTTAATTTTTTTGATAGAGTCGTTTTTCCAGATCCATCAACTCCCATAAAAGATATAACTAATGGATTTTTATTCATATATGAATTAACGAATTATTTTAATTTATCTAAGTCTATAACTTTATCAAAATATTTCAGTGAATTGTTACTGTGAGATATCATAATTACTGTAATATCTTTTTTAAGATTCATTATAGAATTGATTACTAGATTCTCTGTTTCTGAATCCAAAGCATTGGTTGGTTCGTCCATAATTATTAAACTTGAATTTCTATACAATGCTCTAGCTATACCAATCCTCTGCCTTTGACCTCCTGAAAGGCGAACGCCCCTTTCACCTACTTCTTCATTATATTTATTTGGTAGACTTTCTATAAAATCCCCTACCTCTGCAAGTTCTGCACATTTCTTAACATTGGGAAAATTAATTTCCTGTAAGTTTTCTGCTATAGCGATATTTTCAGCTATACTTGAGTTGTTTAAAAATATTGTTTGTGGAACTATAGAAATATTTTTTTGCCAATTTTTTTTATTTTTATCTTTAATTTCTATTCCATCTATTAAAATTCGTCCATTTATTGGTTTAAGCAAACCAGAAATAATATTTGTTAACGTGCTTTTCCCTGAGCCAGTTACACCTTTTATTGCAATTTTTTCTCCTTTTTTAATTTCTATATCTATATTATTAAGAACTTTGGGTAAGTTCTCCTCGTATTTATAGGAAACTCTTTCTAGTCTAATCGATTTATTAAAATTTAGTTTCTCATAAACAATGTTTTCAATTTCAATATTTTTTCCACTTTCTAGAATATTTAAAAAAGTTAAAACAGCAGGTGTTGATCCTTTAAACATTACAGATAGACTATAAATATTATTAATTAAGGGTAAGCATTTTTGTGCTCCGAAAGCTAAAATAGCTAAGTATGATATATTTACCTCTATAGATCGTTCCGTAAATCCTGAAAAATAAACAAACAATACTACGAAAGATATAACAAATGTTTCTAGGTAAACACGCGGTGTCATTCCTATAGTTCTAATTTCAGATGTTGATTTGGCTGTCGCTCTTGAAGTTTTGGCTAAAATTGATGAATAAAATTTTTTCAAATCATAAATAATTATTTCAGGTAAGTAACCTACAGTATTCTCAAATATATCAACCATAAAATTCTGGTTTAAATTAACTTTCTGTCCTTTTTCTAAAACTGAATTGACTCTTATTTTGAAAATTATGAAAAAGAACAAGCCAATACTTGTTATTATTATTGGTGTGTAGAACGGTTCGTTAAAAACTAAGATTGTGATAATTGCTATGGAGATTAAAATTGAGTTTAAAATATTGATTGATGCAAAAATAATTCCAGTAAAAGATCCTGTTTTTTGCGTGAGGTTACTCATTATCTCATTTGATCCATGTTTGAAGTAGTAACTAAAATCTTGTGTAATTAAAAAATTAAATATTTTTAACCGAAAATCACTTGTGATATTATCAGTAGTTTCATTGGAAATTTTAATATATTTAAGTTTTACATAACTGCTTAAAAGAACAGCTGTGATAAATAAAAAAGATACCACCGCTAGAATCTCTTTATTATTTTTAATATCAAGAAGAATAAATATTTTTTCAAAAAAACTGTTAAATAGGTATAGTTCAGGGTTCACAAAAAAACTTATAAAAGGAACTAACATCGCAATTGAAATGGACTCGGCTAAAGAAGCTAACAACGAAAGCATAAATACTAAAGTTAGCTCTCTTTTTCTTTTAGTGTCTAAATAGCTAATTATTTTTTTAAGGATATTTAGAGGCGCTGGTATACTATTGTTGTTAAATTCTGTATTCACAATTTATATATATTTTAGTTTTAAAGAGATTTATATATACAATGAGGCAAAATATAGTTCTAGGTAACAGTGCTGTTTCAAGAGAAATACTGTCAATAAATTCAAATCTTCTTATTCTTTTGCACCAGTTGGTATTGTGGCCGGTCTTGCTGCTATGGTAACAATCTTTTTGGATAAAGCAACTTCTCTAACAATAATATAAATCCCAGCTCCCATAATTAATATATTGCCTAAATAATTATTCAAGGTTGGAATATCACCAAAGATTAAGAAACCTAAGGTTGCTCCTGCAAATATCTGAATATATTGGGTTGGTGCAAATAATGATGAGGGTAAGTGTCTTGCTGAATTTATAATAAATATTAATGCTATTCCTCTGATGATGCCGCTAGTAAAATTTATAATAAAATCATTTAAATTCATTGTAACAAAGTTTGTAATTAAAAAAAAACCAGAAAATAATAATAAGAAAACCTTTCCATAGATTAAAAAAGAAAAGACATTTTCTGTTTGGCCATATTTTCTAACAATCAGCCAACTAATTGAAACAAATAATGGTGCTAAAAAAGTTAAATAAATATATCTATTTAAAGGCTCATTGAAAGGATCTAAAGAAATTATAACACCAATAAAACCTACAATGATAGCTGTATATCTTCTCCAGCCTACTTTTTCGTTTAAAAATAAATTTGCACCAATTGTCAACATTAATGGGGATGTAAATGCAACACTATACATAATGACAAGAGGCAGATGTTTTAAGCTTGTTATAAAAGCAAGCATTGCTAAAAACATTAAGGCAGATCTAAAAAAATGTATTTTTAAATTAACCTTTTTTAATTTAACCCAACCGTTTCTTAATTGAGTAAAAAGAAATATTGGCAACAAGGCTGAAATAGAATTTACGAATATTATTTGTGAAACATGGTAAGAGCCAGTTAATTTCTTATTTAGAGTATCAAATAAAACAAATAGAATGTAGCCTAGTACGGCCAGCAAGAAATCTATTAGATAGATCCTCTTTGTTACTGATTTCATTATATAAGATTAATTAAATCTCTTTTCGTTCCTTTGAATGTCGGTGTCTGATATTTAAAGGTATACTTTTTAGGAAGACA
>Ga0308004_10001066_pt1 | contig 12216 bp, 5 predicted proteins | sample Neamet38_FD_203156 | JGI IMG/M metagenome (GOLD analysis project Ga0308004, IMG submission 203156) | Marine microbial communities from water near the shore, Antarctic Ocean - #38 | ecosystem: Environmental > Aquatic > Marine > Unclassified | place: Southern Ocean | collected 2014-06-06 | reverse complement strand
CTCTAGAGGTAACAAGGCTTCGGGCGAGCTTTTAAGTAGCATTAAAAGTAGGGTTGTAAAAAAGTTTAGCGGTAAAGGGGATATGATAGTCGGGTTTGAAATCCGAATGAAGGGATACGGTAACTTTATAAATAGAAACCTACACCCTAAAAGAATGCCTTCGATAGACGCTATAATTGAGTGGATGACCTCTAAAGGGATAAAACCTAGAAGAAATGCTAAAGGTAGATTTATGAGCAAGAAGCAAGCAGCTTACCTTATAGGTCGTAGCATTCAGAAGAAAGGATTTGACACTTACAATAAGCACGGCGTAGGTTGGATGGATATTGTGTGGATTGAGGAACAGAAAAGATTAAGAAAGAAGGCTAGAAAAGATTTACTTGCCGCCGTTAAAAGTATAACCTCTGAGTCTTTAACTTACAATAGAACCTCTAGAGGTCAATCAAAAACATTTTTTTAAAATAAAAACATTATGGCTCAGAATATAACGCTAACAAATGGAGTAGCAGCCCATCCCACTAAAGCGATGGAAACGTGCAACAGACCCTTACTCATTCAATATACGGGAGCGGGGAGTCCTGCTTCAACCTTAGTTCAAATACAAGTAGAAGTTCTTGAAAAAGTTAACGGTTCTTGGTTGTATATAAAAAAAGGGTCTTCATTGATTCAAGGAAGGGATTCTTCATCTCCTGAAGCGACACCTATATTCACGTTTGATATATCATCTATATTAAAGAGCGGTATATCTAGAGATGTAGACTTTGAGCTATTCAATACAGCAAACGGTGCTAATGGGATTTCTAGGACAGGAAACTCCCCAATATCAGCAACGTATAATGTAAAAGCTATTAGTTGGTATGTAGACGAATTGACGGGTGTTTTAACTCTAAACGACACAGACCCTAGCGTAGACACGGTCACGGACTCCTTATTCTTTTGTGATATAGACGTGCCTGACAGAGAGGTTCTTGGTGGGGTTTACAGTAATATGCTTGCTGCTAGTCCGTTCCTATCTACTTGGGTTCTTGATAACGCTCTTTCAACTTCAGGTAGCTTCTCTTCTAATATGAAGCCTCTAACTAATTGTCCTTCAGGTTATAGGCGAGTTATACCTTCTAACTACCCCTTGTCTTTATCTGTCTTAGCCAATAACTCTAATTCAGCAGTAACGATAGAGTGTTCAGGGAAAGACGACAATAACGCTTCATTTAATTTACCTTTACTTACGGGTGATTTTGTTGTAGCAGCCGAAGTAGATATTACGTCAGTAAACTTAACCGTAAACGATAGCAAATTATTTAACCTTCTAACAGACTGCTCTTTAGCGGGTATTTCATCAGGAGATATTTCGATTTACTTAAAATATTCAACATACCCTAGTAGAACTTGGGATTTTGAAATAGTAGATAAAGGAGCTTCGACAAATTCTGTATTTAGAAAAGCACCAAAATCTGAAACAATTTACTTTGTAAATGACTATAATGTGCTAGATTTCTTTACCTTTGAATCGCACTTAGGAGTTGCTCATACGCATAGTAAGAGTTCCTTTAAGTCGGGGTACAAGGATTACACTAGAAGGGATTCTAATAAATTCGGAGTATCTAGAGGTAAAACTGAAGAAGTCTTGACTCTAAATGCTGTCGTTAATAGAGAGGTTTCTGAGTGGTTATCTGAGTTGTACAGAAGTACTAACGTATTCATATATGAAATGGGAGCTGATAATGTTGGTCGGTTTTGCCCAATAAGAATAATAGACGGAGACACAATACCTTTACCTCAAGACAGAAATAACCTTGAGCAGTTTTCAATATCATTTATTAAAGACACTTACATCGTAAATAGATAAATATGGCGGCTAATATATTTGAATTAATAATAGGAAGTAGCGGAGCGGGAACTGTAAATACAAGCACCAACCTTCCTTTACCCAACCTTAACTTTCATAATTGGAGTTTACATAATTTCTTTAATTATAATACTCCTGATGATTGGACTTTGGTTTCAGGATTCGGGCAGCAACCGATAGGGGTTGGGGTTTTTACTTCATTAGATTTAATAAACGAAGACTTCACTCAGTCATTCATTAATATTATACCACCTGCTACTTACGATGGAGCTCACTCTTCATTTTACAACGCCTACGGTTGGGTTTTTCAAATGTTCACTATAGCTAATGACGGATTGGATAGTAGTGATTCTTGGTTGATAGAATTTCAATCCAACACGGGCTTTGGTTACTACAACTTCAATGTAGATAGAACTATACCTGACTTAACCCTTTATGGAAGGCGGTCTTCTTCAGGGTTGAATCCTGAAAGAACAGGGAAGGCTTTAGATATGAAGTATCTACCTTCAACTACATCAACTCATCCCAACACTATAATTCACTCAAACAATGAACCATATCTAAATAGTCTTTATACTGCAGAAAACTTCAGCAAAATATCCGCGGGTAGGTGTAATTTTGGTTCTATAACTACGGTAAATGGACTCATTACTTTCCAATACGTATCACACGCCACTACAGGGACTGTAGGGAATGCTGACCGATGTCTAAAGAGTAAAGAATCTGTAGTGGTATTTCACGAATACATAAGCCTTTGGGGTTTCGATAATTCTAATTACCTTCATTTCACGAACGCCAACCACCTAACCGATTTAGGTATGTTTAGCCTTAAAGGCAAACCAAAGTACACAGCACCTAAGTACAGCGGGTTATCAGAAGATAGTTTTATACCTTTGATGTATTTTAGCGAAGGGGGTACTTTTAGAGATACTCACCCACCTTTAATCGCTAAGTTAGAAAACATATTCTCTAATCACGTAATAGGAACGCCTGTTGTTTTTGATTTAACGTTTGGTAGCTATTTTAATCTGGCAGCACAATTTCTAGCAGGAACGTATATAGATGGAGTTATTGAAGGTGGTTCTCAGCCTCAAGGAGAGTACTATATAGATATGCAACCTAACGCCGCCGTCTTTACTGTCGTTAATGGTGTGGTATCAGGGACGACATTAGGGAGTTTTTACCCGCTAACCACTACTTCCAATGAAACGTATAGTAGTAGCGGCGCTATTAACTCTAACTCTCCTTTTATTAACGAAGGGTCGTCCGTAGACCCTTTAGGTTCTTCTTTACTTATACGTCACGTAAACGATGGTATTGCTAGTTTTAAGGCTAGAGCTGAAGTCTCATTAACTGAAGGAACGACTTACAATGTATCTTTCAATATTAAAGAGAAGAATGGTACGTTAAGAGCTAGGATTTGGGCATTAAACGCTGACGGTAGTGAGCAATCAGTTATTCATAACCAAGTGATGGTAGGGTCTGTTGCCTACGGCGACAACGAAATATACCACTTCACATTTAATACTAATACGTTTTCTACTAGATACGCTATTGATATTGAGGTTGCTAATAAATCTTCTGAAGTTACGTTCGCTAGAATAAACTATATTAGGTTTGATGAGACGAATTACGGAATAACAGAGTTCTTATTAAGAGAGGATTATGATGAGAACACAGACTCGTTGTCGGTTAGGATGGCGGGAACTCGAATTGGCGACCTTAAAAGTTCGGGAGTAAATTCTTTAGCCCCTATAATCATAACATCGTCACCCGTAATATCGTACCCTTTAGCTTACACTAAATATAAATCAACCTCTCCTTACTACGATACTTTTGAGGTTTCAGATAATAACGCAGGATTCAACCCTTATGGGGCTGACGTAACTGAAAGGCATAATGTAGAACTACCTTTTAGTAACACTAATGGGGTATACGTTCAAGGGGAAGAGCAAGTTGGTATCGACCCTCACACATCAAGGGTAGTACCTTCAGAGTTTAGCGAATTAAGAGATGCTGACGGAGTGTATTTCGCTGGAGGGAAGGCTACAATTAGAATTGAGATGATTGTTGGCTCAAATGATTTAAGGCTTTTTATTGATAACTCCTTTTCGGATAACGTGATTATTGGTAATTACGATTTATTTAAGGTCGATTTTCTTGACTCTCAGGATTCATTTATAACTAGAGATGATTCAGGTGGGAATAAGATTAGACTTAAATACGACCCGACTAACGGCGTTAAAGCTCCTATAGCAATCCAGACAGATGACATTGCTATTGGTTCAATAGGAGAACCTATACAAATCGACTACAATATCACTTCCCTATCAGGAGGCGATAGACTAATGATTGATACAGGTGAAGGTACAAACGCTTTAGCTATATCCTCATCAGGAGTTGGGTCTGCCAACGTAGAGGCGGGTGGTTTAAATATAAGAATTAGACCTGAGACTTTATTAGAAAAAGGTTCTGCTCTACAAGGGTTAGACTCTGTTATTGACTACGTAAAGGTTTCCGCTGAAGTTGTGGGTGGAATAGTAAAAACCATCAAGTACGGAGACGAAACTTCCGTAAACCCAACTGAAGCTTATGTTGGAGAATATGACGCTGCAATGTCAATAGCTAACGTGGATGTTGCAACGGGAGCTTTCGTGGTAGGAGACGTTACGGCTTCAATGAATAGAGCAATTCCTGTGTGGATGGTTTTAGGTGCTGCTCAGGTAACCATATCCGTTACCGTCACCAATCTAAACCCTAATAATTACGTAACCGTTAGAAATAACTTATCGGGCTCGTATGTTGACACTATAATATCATCAGGAAGTTCAACTCCTGTAGATATAGTTATCACTGAAGTTCCTAGTAATTTAGGTGCGGCTTGGCTGACTTTAACTTTCGATAGCGGAGGGTCTTCAGATACTTTATATACCACAGTTTCTAACGTAACGATTACCTCTGTTATCACGGAAGCGGGTGCAACTAAAGACGTTTCTTTAGATTTATTGGAAGACTTCAAGATTCCTTTGACTGCTTCAATAAAAGATTTTAGAGACCTAGGGAGTGCAACTTCTTCTTTCTCGAAAACAGTAAACCTGCCTGCTACGGCTAAAAACAAATTAGCATTTAAGTTTGAGAACGAATTAAGCTCAATGTCTAATAAGTATTCTTGGAGCGGTGTTTACCAACACGTTAAACCTATCCGCTTTGACTTAAAAGCAGAAGGTGTTTCTGTGTTTAAAGGATTCGCAAATTTATTAGGGTCTACCTTAGATGAATTAGGTACTCTAGAGCTTGAGACTAACTTAGTGTCAGGTAACGCTGATTGGGTTGAGGTATTAAATGAAGTAGACCTTAAATCAATTCCTTCAAACCAATATGTAATAACATCTCAAAGCGTAATAGATAGTAGTTTAAACAACTACATAGACGCTGAGATTTTCTTCCCTTTAGTTGATAACGGTAGGTGGCTTACTCGGGATTCTGAAAACCCTGATGCAGCTAATATTGGTTGGGATAATATTAAGGCTGCGTTTGGATTACGAAAGTTGCTAGACAAAATATTTGAGATTACAGGCTATAAGTTAATTAGCGACTTCTTTAACGAAACTACTGAGCTTTCTGAGGACTTTAGTATAGACTTAGCCTCATTCAATCAAAGATTAATAGGTATCGCTCCGTCAATGTTTAAGGCTGAGGTTGCTATAGTTGCTTCTGGGCTTGACTTGTCTTTTGATTCAGCAATGCTTACAGGTGGGGGTTATCACAAGCAAGCCTCAGCAAGTTCCGCAGACCCTTTAGGTAAGAGACCTTTTGTTAACTCTAAGTTTTTAGGGCATATGACTTATCAAGGGGTTAATATAACTCCATATGGGTATTATATTGATTACGCTTATATTCACTTTAACCTTGTTAATGTAGACAAGTCTAACGCTCACTCATACGAGAATATAGGTGCTGATGATGTTCTTGGCGGGGTTTTATCTCACACAAACGACAGCACTAAAAAGCTTAACGGAAATACTATATCTACAGGGAATAGCAAGTCTGTGATACAAGTTGCAGCAAACGGATACTACGAAGTAAATAGTGCCGTTAACTTCAATCTATCAAGTGAAGGTGACGGATTTGTTGAAGATTTTGGTTTTGGTGGAGTAAATGAAGAAACCTCAGAAACTAAAGTGACTATAATGTTAGTTGAAGACTCTTTCGCTGCTGACGACTTATATAAAACAGACCCTACTACAGGGTTCTCTTTCGGGTTTAACGCTTTTGATTTGTACGATGAAAACACCGTGGTCTTCAGTAGTGTTACCTATGAAAACACTAGAGTTTCTTTGTCTAGGATTCAATTCTTAGAGGCAGGGAAAAAGTACCACGTAGTAATGATGGTAGGTACTCGTCAGGTGTTTTTAGATGAATGCGTGTTTAGTTCTTCCTTCGTAATAAACGAACTTGATTTGAATTTAAAGTTATGTAAAGAGGCTGCCCCTATGGCGGGTAGGTATAATTGCGTATACTCCGAGGTCGCTGCTCCTAGAGTTAGTTACGCTGAAGTTCTTCCTGACGTTAAGGCTGTGGAGTTCATATCAGAGATAACTAAGATGTTTAATCTTTTATGGACTACGAACCAACTAAATAGAGAGGTTACAGTAGAGCCTTTCAATGATTTTTACGACTTCTCAGGAGATGAGTTTGGGTTTAAAGACTTAACGGAAACCGCTTTGATAACTAAAATATCAAATAACGAGATAACGAGCGAAGATGTTACTTATTCTATGCTGAAAGATTCTTCAGACTACGCATTAAAGGGTAACACATCAGGTGGTTCTGCTTTGAGTTTTGGAGACAAAAAGGTCTCTTTCTCTCAGAATGGATTATCTAACGTAGCGAACCCTTCTTCAGACGAAGGTAATGAGGTTGCATTAAATATATTCTCGGCGTTAAAGATGGGGTATGATAGGTTCGTTTCAAGAACTACGGCTGGAAGTATAGGTTATACCCTCAACGCGGCTACAGACAATTTATCTACCTCTAAATTATGGCTTCCTAGAATATGGACTAAGCCTGACTCTACCTTAGAGCCAACGCTCCCCGAAGAAAAACCTTCCGCTAATAATTCTCACGAATTTAAGTTAGCGTACATTAAAGGTGTTGGAGTTACAGACGAATCTCTTTCGTGGATGTCAAATAACCTTATTCAAGCCATAACTACGTATGATGATTCCCTTACGGTTGTTCACTACGCATTAGAAGAAAACTTTATTTGGTATTCAGAGTGGGAAGCTTATGCTCCGAACGCTGGTGCTTACGGTTTTAACGGAATGTTTAGGTATAATGAAATACCTTCTGTAACATACTTAGAGGTAGGGTCTTACTTTCCGTCTGACCCCGACTCTCCTAGTACTTCTTTTGCTGATACTACTTCAGGTTCGGGTGGAGTTTCAGGATTGTTCAATTCTTATCATCAAGGGTTGATGGATATGTTGATTATGAGAGATAAAATCATAACAGCCGAGGTTATGTTAACTTCAGAAGATTTAAGAAGCATTAACTTCCGTCAACTAATAAAGATAGATAACGAGTTATATATATTAAATAAAGTAAAAGATTTCAACTTCTCAGGAGAACCCACGGAAGTAGAGTTATTGTTAGTAACTAGAACGGGTACTAATCACCAAATATTATAGAAAATGGCAAAGGCACAAGATGAGTACGTAATTAAGTTTGGGATTGAAGGCGAGACGGCTTTAGCTAAACTTAGGGTAGAGTTAGCTCAAACCAACAAGAAACTAAAAGAACACACTAAGTTAACCGAAAAACAAAACGGTGCTAGTGGTTCTGCTATTCAGCAAAACAAAAGACTTACCTCTGTACAGAATAAGCAAAAGGCTAGTATTAAAGCTCAGACCGCTGCACTTAAAGGTAATGTGGCTCAAACAAAGAGGGCTAGTAAAGGGTTAGGAATGATGGCTTTAAAGGCTACTGCGGTTATTGCAGGTGTTAGGCAGCTTAGCAGGTTTTTACTATCCTCTGTTAAGGATTTTGCAGCATTCGAGAAAGGAATAAAGAATGTTACAACCTTAATGAGTGGTGATGACGCTGCCATATTCAAAGGAGAACTTTATGCGGGAGCTTTAGATATTTCTAAGAAATACGGGTTTGCTTTAAAGGATATAACTAAAGCGATGTTTGATTCCGTTTCTGCGGGTGTAAAGGCGGGGGATACTTTAGAGTTCCTTAACGAAGCCTCTAGGCTTGCAATGGCAGGTGTGACTACATTAAAGTCTGCGACCACGGGTCTTACAACGGTATTAAACGCTTACGGAATGTCGGCTGATAAAGCTAGGGAAGTTTCTGAGATACTATTTACTACTCAAAAGTTTGGTGTGACCACGGTAGAGGAGCTTTCTAAATCTTTAGGGGTTGTTGTTCCTTTCGCTGCGGCATCAGGTATAAGTATAGAAGAATTAGGGGCTGCTATTGCAACCACTACTCGTTCAGGTTTGGATGCAGCTAAGTCGGTAACGGCTCTTCGTGCTGCCATATCGCAAATGCAGAAACCTGCTGCGGCATCTAGAGATTTGTTTATTAAGTTTGGTATTCCTATTGGCTCGGCTCAACTAAAAGCTGTAGGATTTACTGAAACAATGAGAAGATTAAATACTGTTTACAAAGAAAGCCCCGAGGTTATCGAAAAGATGTTTGGTAACGTCCGTGGTCTGACTGCTATATTCTCTTTAGCGGGAGATAACGCAGAGCAGTATCAAGAGATTTTAGCTAAAGTATCAGATGAAACAGAGCGTTCTGCCAATCTAAATCAAGGGAACTTAGAGTTGTTGGATTCTATGGATACTAGAATAAACACTTTAAACGCAAGTTACAAGGAGTTTAAAATATCTATGGGTGACTCTGAGTTCTTCAAGGAGTTGGTGAGAGAACTTAGTATGTCTTTGGATATATTAGGGAGTAAGTACTTATCTTTTTGGGATAAACTAAACCCATTCCTTACTCAAGACACGACACACGCTATGCACAAGCTTAGAGAAAGCGCAGCTATGACCGAGAAAGCTATGGATGGAATGTTCGATGTGATAGCTTCGGGTGAAGACGTTAATATTCTAGGTATGTTAAGTACTCCCGAAGGTATCCCTGCAGAAAGTCTTGACAGGGTTAAGGATGTTATGGAGATGGCAAAGACTGCTCAGGCGGTTGCAGATAAAAGTAAAGCGTCCCCTTTAGGGATTGACTTAGGCTTTGACTACACAAAATTGCTAGCTGAGTATGAGGGCTATCTTGCAGGGATTAGAGCTTTTGATGACGCTGCTGTTGGCGATAAGAAGACTGCAGATGACGCTAAAGCGGCTAGGGCGATAGCTGCTCAAAAGTTTGAGTACAACCAAAGAGTTAAACTTAAAAACGACATTGAAAGGATTAACGAAGAAGCGTTAAAAGACAATACATATAAAGGAGTTACTGAAGAGGCAATTCTTAGAAACAAACTAGCTAACTTTACGGCAATAGAAAACTTTTACTTAAAAAACAAAGGGGCTAGCGAAGAAGAAATGCTTAGGGTGTCTAATCAACGAGCTAAATTAGCTATAGAGCTCAAAAAGAAAGAGCTTCAGAATAGAGAGAAGAACACTAAAGGTTACAACGACAAGCAAGACGAGTTAGCTAAAATCCATTATTCCGACTCTATAACTGCAGCACAAAAGCAGGCTGAAACTAAACAACTAACAAATAAGGAGTTTAGAATCAAAACCATTCAAGATGAGATAGCTTTCTATAATGCTTTAATTAACCTTAATGGAGCTAGTACAGAAGAGCAAGAAAAGAATATAAAGAAACTTAACGGTCTTAATATTCAGTTAGCTAAACTAGAAAACACAGAAGATAATAATAACAAAGAAAAGAAGGTTGCTTTAGCTAAAGAAGCTATATCTATAATTGGAGACGCTAAAAAGAAGGCTCTTGAAGTTGAATTAGAAAACGAACTTAAAGCTTTAGATAAGAAGGGAGCGAGAATTGACCAAGAGGCTGCTGACGGGCTTATAAACCAAAGAGAGCAAGCTCAACAAAAAGAGAGCATAGAGAAGGATGCCTTTGAACTTCGTAAGCAAAACGAACTGAAGATGGCGAAGATAAGCCTTATGATAGAGCTTGCTAATATTGCAGTTAACGCCGCAGCCAACCCTACTAACGCCATAACATTTGGTGGTGCAGGTATTTCCCAATACGCCTTACTTGCAGGTTTAGCTATTGGTAGATACGCTCTGACATCCTCAACGATAAGAGCTCAAGAGTTTGCTCGTGGAGGTATGGTTCACGGTAACTCTCACGCTCAAGGTGGCGAGAAATTTGCTGTAGGCGGTAGAGTTGTAGAACTTGAAGGCGGCGAGGCTGTTATAAATAAAAAGAGTTCAGCTATGTTTAGTGGTGCTTTAAGTGCTATGAATGTAGCGGGCGGTGGAACTTCGTTTGGTTCTCCTAACCGTGGAGCTTCAGGATTGATAGACTACGAGGCTTTAGGAAATGTTATAGGTAGAAATACAAACGTAGTATTACCTATAGAGTCTTTAAACAAAACTCAAAATAGAGTGAAAATGTTAGAGCGTTCAGCTAAATTTTAAACAGAAGATGAAAAAGGATTTAATACAGATAATATCAAGGCTATGTGACAGCGACTCATCTAAGGTTATAGACAAACTATACCTAGAGGGGTTGTTGGATAGCAACTCAGTTAGAAACTATTTAATACGTAGAGACTTTGAGTTAGCTTTGAAAAGAAACAACAAGGATTTAATCAAACATATCTTTATAGACATCTCCGATAAGTACGAAATATCATTTAGGCAAGCACAAAGAATCGTGTACGATTATATGAAAAACAAAGTGTCAGTCGGTGGCAACACTAAATAGTAATTAATCATTATATTTGTACTTAATATGGAAAACTTAAACGAAAACAAGTCTTGGTATTCAATGCCAACGATAGAGGCTAAAGGTAAATCTACAGATATTCATATCTACGATGAGATTGGTGTCCACGGTATTACCGCTAAGAGCTTCTTAGAGGACTTGAGGGGTTTAAAAGGTAAAGATGTTGTCGTACACATTAATAGTACAGGAGGCGATGTCTTTCAAGGTCAAGCAATCTACACAGCTCTGAAGAATTACTCAGGGAAAGTAACTGTGAAGATAGAAGGTTTGGCTGCTTCTATGGCTACAATAATCGCTTTAGCTGCGGACAAAGTCGAAATGACTTCTAACAGCTTATTTATGATACATTCCCCTATGTGTAATGTGTTCGGAAATAAAGCTGCGATGCGTAAGCAGGTTAATGCCTTAGAGAAAGTTGAAACTACAATGTTGAGTGTGTACACCGCTAAGACAAATATCTCAGAAGACGAAATAGAGCAAATGATGGCTCGTGAGACTTGGCTATCCGCACACGAAGCGTTAGAGTTAGGGTTTGTAGACGAGGTTTTAGGTTCAGTTAAAGTTGTTGCAAGATATGACTTGAATGGATTTGAAAACAAAACCGCAGAACAAATACTGAATACATTAAATATTGATAACCTTAAAGAGAAGAACACTATGTCAGATGATTTAAAAGCTTGGTTTGATACTCAGATAACCGACTTAAAGGGTTTAATTGTAGGTAAGACGGAAGAGCCGCCTGTAGAGCCTGTAATTGTAGCTCCCGTAATTGAAGTTCCTGCAGTAGAACCTGTAAGTGCAGATATGGAAGCATTACAAGCACAACTAAACGCATTAACAGAAGAAAGAGATTCTTTATCTCAGAAACTAAGCGTTCAAAAAGAAAAATCAAATGAGTCTAAGGAAGAAACTAAAACTCAGTTCGACCAAATGGCTCAGAGAATAGCAAGACTAGAAGCTACACCTTCTACGACTCTTAGCGAAAACGAACCTACTATTGGTGCTAAAACAAGCACAACCCCTAATCAATGGGATAGTATGGCAACAAGCATATTTAATTAATTAACAAACATAAATAAAAAAAGATTATGGCAAATTTTACAACCGCCTCTAGTACTGCCTTTGTTGGTGCTGATGCGTTACAGTATTTCGTATCACCACTCTTCTTAGGTGAAGATGTTCTAGGTGGAATGGACGTTATGACGGAGATTAAAGGTAATACATACCTTGACCACTTTACAGCGGCTTCATTCATTACCGTTTCTGATAATGGAGCGTCTTTTGCAGGCGTTGCAGGAACTACTAATTCTAACCCTCAAATTTCTCCTATAAGAGTTGAAGTTGAGATTTCAATGAATGGAAACAATTTCTACAACAAAGTTAAAGGTCAAGTTCTTCGTTCAGGGACAGACAAAGACAATGTTGAC
>Ga0308004_10001065_pt1 | contig 12228 bp, 10 predicted proteins | sample Neamet38_FD_203156 | JGI IMG/M metagenome (GOLD analysis project Ga0308004, IMG submission 203156) | Marine microbial communities from water near the shore, Antarctic Ocean - #38 | ecosystem: Environmental > Aquatic > Marine > Unclassified | place: Southern Ocean | collected 2014-06-06 | reverse complement strand
TCCATAATAATGTCGCTACGTCTGCCATTCATGATAGCCTCGTAGAGTGGGTCTGGATATGCATCTGGAGCACTTGGATTCGCAACAATATCAACTGTTACAATTTCAAATTCCGACACATTACCATTGTCACCTACGTTACCACTACCGCGACTCGATACGCCTAATTTTACGCCATTGTCCAACAAAGTTTTACATATGTTGCCCATTGGTGTTGGTAATAATTTTAGCTTGCCATAACCATCATTCCCGTTCATCCACATTTTTTCAATGATGTGTGATACTCGGTCCAGATTCACTTGTAGATCATCTGGATGGTCTGCCTCGCCCAACACTGAATAACCACCTTGTATTTTTTCTTGAACAGAATTAACTGCTCTTCGAATTTCCGAAGATGGGTATACGCGCTGATTTTGATTGCGTGCATCACCTTGAACAAAAATACCTTCCATGTACAAGTCTTTGCCACCTTTGCCGTTATCCACAGCCTCAGTAACAATGTTTGCTTGATCGAAAGTTAAATGTTCGTTAAGTGTATTACGCATTTTTATTGTTTCATACCGCGCTTCTCAGCACCATGACCGCGAGTTTCAGGCTTCAATGAAGCGCCGTCTCCAGGATGTGTTACACCCATGTCTTTTGCTGTTGCGTCTGATAAGCCTTTCTTAGAGCCTTCAGCACTTTTTGCGCCAGTTGGAACTACTTTTCCACCCATGTCGTTTTTGCTTGCAACTGGTGATGCTTTACCGTCATCTCCTGCTGGCATTTCCGAAGGATGCATTCCATCTTTACCAATCTTTGTAAGATCAGCGGCTTCTTCTAATTCTTCTGATTCGTCTGCTTCAAAAGCATACTCTTCTTCAACTTCTTCTTCTGGCTCAAGATCAGATGCGAAATCATCGGCTGGAAGTTCGTCAGATAAACCTGCTTCTTCTTCATCGCCCATGTCATCGCCCATCAACTGTGCGAATTCTGCTTTAAGGTCTGCAAGTGCATCTTCAACACTTAGCATTGCATCTTCAATTCCTGCTTCTGATTCTGGCTCCATGTCGCCTTCTGAATCCATGTCCATTTCCATGTCCATTTCATCATCAGATGCTAGTTCAAATTCTGCTTCACCTTCTTCATCTTCGTCTTCCATTGCATACTCTTCTTCTGCTGCAATTTCTTCTTCAAATGAATCAACATCTTCATCAAAATAAGATTCTTCAATCTCTTCTTCTGAAATGTCTTCTTCTACTATTTCATCCTGCTCCACAAGACCTGACCATATCTCGCGAGCTTTGTCTACAAAAGCTTCATGTAACAAATCAGATGCAACTTCACCTTCCCCGTTTACTAGGCTCTCAATGATCTTTGAATAACGATCTTGTACGCTCATTTTATATTCTCCGTTTAATAAAATTTTATTTTATAAATCTATTTTATTAATTCCATAGGCTACTAGGGAATTAATTTATTACATTAGTATTTAATAGTTTTCGCCTATAACTAGTTAAAAACGGGTTTAAAATCGCGTTTTTAAGAAAAACTATACATTATGTGAAATCTATTACATTTATTTAGCAACTTTTTTTACTCTGATGGTTTACCATACATTGCTGAATTCATGTCTTGCTGATCATCATACTCTGCTTTAGACAATTCGCGTTTATTGCGAATCTTATTTAAATGCTTCAAAGTTAAACGTGGTCTACGAGTATCGTCAATATCCCACTTATCTTGATCATTTTTTTCATCAATTGCTAATTCATTAAATCTCATCGCTTACCTCTCCTGTATCATCTGGTGTATCATCACCTAAATCTTCTTCACCATCAAAATCTCCATCGTCTAATTCAGTTGCTTCAAATCCATCAACATCACCAGAACGCAATCCTATAGAACCTAAGTCACTACTTGGGTCACTGGTAGCACCATCTTTGCCATTTTCTTTGCGCCATAAGATTTCATTTTCTGTAATCTCTGCCTCACTAAGACCAAGATATTTCTTCAAAAGGAACTGTCTGCTCAAATAATCAACACCTTCAAGATTACTGAATACAGTAGCACGTGCACCATCTAACTCAATCTCTCTATACTTACTAAAACTTTGTGGTTCTACGAAGTTTAAATCAAACAAACTACTTGTAACATCAATACCACGATGCTTCAAAAACATCTTAAATTCTTTATCTAATGCAGGCTGTAATACTAACTGAATACGTTCACAGTACTTACTAAAACGATATTCCTGTATTAATGCAGTACCTAGACGACCATCATTGTATGTCGCTGTTCCATCTTCTGAACCAGTTGGCATATACGAACTTGGTATACGAAGACCTCTCAATAACTTGTTATTGAAGTATTTTAGATCGTCAATCTCACCTAAGTTGTCACCGCCGGGCAATACTTCTACCTTAGAACCACGTCCTTCTGCTGTTTGAGCAAAGAAATAATCTTCCATGATAGATAATGGATTGTATGCAGCATCAACTACGCTGCTACCACCACCAGTTTTATTAGGAATTCTAGTCTGATGAACTTCATTTTTAACTCGCTCAACAAATCCCATAGCCTTATGTGCTGGCATATTACCAACATCAATGTAGAATACTCTGCGCTCTGGTGCACGCTGTACGCGATAAATGATAATTGAATCTTCTAATAATTCTTTTTGCTTATAAACTTTAAATACAGATTCAAGTATACTCTGACCAAAGGGCCAACTAGCAGTCATACCATCTGTCATTGAAATATGAATAACATGAGAACCATCAACCGCATATTCTTCATTCTGATTTCCTGTCATTTGATTACTAGATAATCCTGAGTTACTAGTCGTGTTAGTAAATCCAGGAGAACTATGCATATCCATATTCTGTGTGTTTCTTGTATCAGTCAATACCATATCATGTAAATTTAAGTTGATATTACGCATAATATACTGATCAATCTCTTTACCATTGGATTCATTTACAACTGCTTTAACAACATCTTCTGGTGCTACCCAATACAATTTAAACGTTTCTGGATCTCTTACGAAGAAATGATCTCCATATTTAATCGCTGCTCGTACAATATTGAACGATCTGCGCTCAAAATCATTGATATTACACCATTGCTTTAATGCTGTAGATAACGCGGACACTTCTGCATCTGTTGCCTCTGATTTATAAAATATATCAAACGGCAAACGAGTTTCCGGGTTTGTCTGTGTGCTAAATTCTGCAATAGTATCTAATGCACCGTTTATTTCAGAATCTTGATCCATCTGGTCATATTGCGTATAGCGTTCTGTGCGATTCGGCATACCAGAATATACTTCTGGTAGCCAACTTTGCCACCTAGATTGCTTGGTCTGTTGACCCGCTTGACTTACGTTGTGCTTCTGAAAATGTTTCTTCCAACTCATAGTAATTTACCTTTTAATTTCATTATGATAGTATTTATGCTTTTAAATTACGTAGCATATTTGACTGCGTTTTTATAATCCTTAGATCGTTGTATACTAGTCATCGCCATCTTCATCTGATCAAGAAGAACAAGCGATTCTTTTTTTGTATTTAAAATATCATCCAAATACTTTGACACTTTATTATCACCATTATCACGATTACTTGCAACATCTGGTATTGTTGTTTTAATATTACCTGTTACTATTGGTATAGGATTGTTCAATGGTGTAGCAGTGTCACGTTTTGGTGTAACTTCCTCGGCATTGTCTAATTTTTTAATGCCCGGAGTGACAGTAGATTTATCATCGTCACCACCAAGACCTATAAGTTCTAATAGCGGTAGAAAAGGATTCGGGGTTGTTTTACTAGCACCTTCTACGTCCATTACCTTTGTATTAGCTAATGCAATAGCGTTTTCTATTGAAGGCTCGTCAATCAAGACTGCGCCTGCATCTACAACTTCTCCTACTTTTGACGAGGTTGTTTTGACAAACCCTGATAATGTGTTTGCTCCCTCTTTTAATTTAACAGAAAGTTCTTCTGCGTATTTAGATGCAGAATCTAAATTAACAACAAACGAATCTTGAATTGTCATGAATGATTCTTTCATATTGTTCATTGCTACTGTCATTTTACCTGACTCTTTTGATTTCCTTTCTATCTCTTTAAGATATACAGCATACTCTTCGTTGCTCATGTTAGACAGTTTTTTCATTTGCAAGTTTACCTGTATACCACCAGATTTAAGTTGTTGCACTACGTGTTGAAATGATCCTACTGCTGCTATACTTGATCCTACGTTTGCGTCTTTCATTTTTGCTAATTCTTTAACTAGCAACTTATTTGCGCCTTCAATATCACCTGACCTAAACACCGCATTAACTCGGTCAATCATTCCATTGTTAGCCTCTTCCATTGGTCCAGCCAAATCTCCCAATGCAATTTTCAAATCAAAATCCTGTGGTGATTCTGCTACTTTAAAGATATAATCATTGAATCTATCAGATATATCTTTTCCAACAGGACCCATCGTACCTTCAAGTAGAGCAAATTGTGATATAAATGATCTTGCTACTTCTGCGTGTCCACCGCCTGCTGCGTCCATTGTTGCCAATGCTGCTGCGACTTGTGGTTGAGCCAATGAAGCCATTCTCTTCTGCAATATTTCTGATCTATTTTGACCTGTTAAACTTGCTAATGCAGTTGTTTCAATCATCAAATTATGGAATCCTGCTTCAACATTATCTTGAGTACTTAATAATGCCATATCCTTTGACATTGTCATACGCTGTATATTTATATAATCAGCCAACACATCTGCCATTTCTGTCGATCTTAAACCATAGTCGCCAAATTGATCACCTGTCTTATTAACTGACTTAAACATTGATGTAAATGCAGTCGTACCACCCGATACCCCATTACCCAATGACTGTAATGCAATACCATTTTGACTAACTACCTTAGATAACTCAGTATATGATAGACCCGATGATATAGCAGATTGCTTCAATGTTTCATACGGAGATACATCACCAAACATAATTGCACCAGAATTTATCAATGTCTCTTGTGCTTTTGCAAATTGTTCTATTTGTCCCGCTTGGAATGCAGCCCACGCTAATCCGCCTGCTGCAAATGCACCAACTGCCTTACCACCACCACTTAATAGTTTTCCTGCCTTTGAATTCATATCTATGTCGCCAGCCAAACCTTTAGCACTACCATTAATGGCATTACCCATGTCGCCAAGCATATCTACCATTGCAGTGAGTGGTGCATCAGTATTACTAAATTTGTCAACCACATTCTTAGTTGAACTTGCTGCTGATATTATTTTTTTATCAAACGATGCTTTCTTTGCCTTATCTACTCTTTCATTTCCTGCGACAGTTCTGGAAGCATGTTCTTGAATATCATCTGATAATTGCGATAAATCTATATCAGTCTGTTCCATATACTTTGTTACTAGACTTGTTACAATACCAGATTCGGCAATTAATTTTTCTACTTTAGTTAGTGTTTCTTCCGTAGCCCATTTAGGTACTTCAATTTCATTGCCGCCTATTGTAATTTTATGTTTTTCAGTCGCCATGCATATTCTCCGTTATTGCTGTCTGTTCTATTACTCTTGTTATTTCTAGAATCTTTTTAGTAATTTTGCTATCTAATAGATGCATGCTATTAAACTTCATGCCAACTACATTTAACTCATCTATATATACTTTTTTACTACCTATACCCGATGTAGGGTCTTTTATATTAGCATACCATCTACCATTAGGTCGCTGAATTGGAACAGGTCCACCACCTTCTGCAAATTGCTCTGGGCTAAAATTCTGGTTTAAAATATTATATGCATTAAGATATCCTGCATTATATGCTTCTTCTTTTTCTTTTTTAAGTTGTTTCTTTCGTGCTGCAACTGTTAACGCAAACGCATTTTCTAATTTATAACTTGCTGATTCAGTATCGACTTTTCCACTTAATGTATCACTCACTTTCTTCGCAACCACTCCCATATTACTAGGACCTGATTCTTGCACTGTTTTCTGTAATGCTTCGGTGTCTTTTCTTACTGTTGGTATCTTCTTGTCAGTTGGTATGATTTTTAGAAATTCTAATGAAGATTCAACTAGCTGTAATGAATGTTCGAATGCTTTAACGGAAAATGCGCCCATGCTATATCCAGGAGTTAAGTCATGAATCACTGATCTAAATGCAATACGTGTACTATCAACTGCATCTATTGATGCATCTGCTACTTCGGTTAATGCCATAACATTTTTCAATCCAGAATCTAATTGTTCTTTTGTCAAATTCATAAACGCTTCTGGTGACTGTCTCGCTTGTGCTATTAACTCATTCTGTTGACTAATAATCGGGTCATCACCATATCTAGGTGTTCCTTGCGCAATTGATTTGGTTAATTCTTGCACTTTCATTACTAATTCTGGTTGAGTAACTTGTCCAGTACCTGCCTGTTCCAATAAATTTGTGAATTTTGACGAAACCTCTGGTCCAAGTGCACTCAGCATGTTAATCATTTCCTTTGGCATATTATTTAACACACTTGCATCTATATTGATATCTTTCAAAAAATTATTAAATACTTGTTCGGTTTGCTCTGCAAATTGCGGACCTAGTACAGTACTCATTAACATCTTTAAGTTTGCACCAGTATTTCTAACATTTTCTGCTGCATTTTCACCATACTTCTCTGCTAGATATTCACCATTCATCGACATTGCTGTCATAAAATCAATGTTTGTCATTGCTTCGCTTCTCATTGCCAATAATGAACTTCTCTGTCCACCAAATTTTTCTGCAAGAAACGTAGTCATTGCACTACTTTGTTCAAAATTCTTTCTTATTTTTTCTTTTGTCACTTCGCCAAATTGTTGCATTTGACCTGTCATGTACATTAAATTAGCTTCTTCTAACAATCTTGCAGTTTGTTGTTCAACATTGTAACCAAAATCACCCATTGTCTTTGATGTATCATGCTCTACTTTTCCAGCAAAATCTATAAATTGCATTGTAGTATTCATTAAGTTTCCTGGCAAGTTTGCAAGCATTGCTTTGTTTCCTGTCATCATCTTTGACATCTCTTGCATACTCATACCAACGTTTACCAATGATCCTCTCATTTTAGTATATTGTGACATGTCGCTAACAACGCCACCATAATCAATTATCTGTCTTAATCCTTTTTCTTGCTCTGACATTAGTTTTGCATATATAGCCGCTACACCAACTGCCGCTACGCCAACTGCTGCTACGCCATTCGCCACCCATGATAATGCTGCACCTTTTGGTCCCAAATACTTTGTAAAAGAGGTAACACCACCAACTGTAGAAGAAATAGCACCAACCGACATCTTCAATAATTCTGCGGTTGCTTCTAATGGGTCGGTATCTCGTGAAGTAACAGAGAACAGATTTTTAGTTCCACTTTCCATCTTTATAAGTATGTTATTTGCTACTTCTAATTTATCGCCTGAATCTTCATATGCTTTGGTAATCGCGTCAGAATCGAACGATACACCTGTCAATGATCGGTACACTGCTTTTAATTTAGTATTTTCAGAAAGTTTATGAGAGGCAATTTTTGCCAATGTATCCTCACTTACCCAAGGAGGTAAACCACCAAGTGCCTGACCAATGTCTTCTTCTTCTATTGCCATAAAATTAAGTACCTATTTAATTGGATAAATACAGTTACACAACTATATCATCACTTTACTTACTATTTATATGGAGAACGAAAATGAGTAACAATCCTTTATTGAATGCGTACAAAATACCTTCAATGTATGTCAGTCTACCATCTGGCGGTCAATACTATACCGAGAAGCCCAAATTAAGCGCGGATGGTGAATTGGCGATTTATCCAATGACAGCAAGAGATGAAATAATCTCAAAGACACCTGATGCATTATTCAATGGAGAAGCAACCATTGCTCTACTAGAATCATGCTGTCCAGATATTTCTGACCCTAAATCAACACCTGTCAATGATTTGATGGTACTATTACTTGCAATACGTAAAGCGAGTTACGGAGATGCAATAGATATTGATCTTAAATGCCCAGCATGTGGTGAACTTAATATGCTTGCAATGGATATTAACAAAATTCTAGGATCAGTTAAGACGATTGATGTGACAAATAATTTGATTTTGCAAGATAAATTCACTGTCAAGTTGAAACCATATAATGTGAATGATAGAACATTAATTCAGATACAACAGATGCAACAAGAAAGAATGATTCAAGAACTCGCTAGTACTGAATTATCTGATGCTGATAGAAATGAAAAATTCGGAAAAACATTTGTAGAAATATCAACACTAACAATTGATCTTATGCTTAGTTGTATTGTGTCTGTTACCTTCGATGAAAATGAAATAACTGATATAGAAACTATCAGAGGATGGTTACACAATATTTCAAAAAACGATTATACTGACATGAAAGCACATATTGAAAAGATATCCGATAATGGCATTGATACTAAATTTAAAGCATCTTGTCAATCGTGTTCACATGAATGGGAATCTGAGGTAGATCTCGATATGTCAAATTTTTTCGCAGGCTGATAGCAACAAGTCAGCCGCATGAAATTCATGAAATCATTGAAAGATACCAAGAGGATTTAACGAAATTATCTACTAATTATATGGATATTCTTTTCATAGCACAAGGTGCATTGACATATGAATCATTGATGTCAATGCCATTACCTATGATAGAAATTTTTGTTAAACGACACAATGAAAGAAATAGTGAATCTTAATCTTTCACTATTTCATCATAATATTCTTGTGTCCATGAATCATAATAGTTAGTTTTACGAAGTTTCTTGCGTCTATCATCAATGTCTTCTTTAATCTGTACAATGATAATACGAGTAAAGTTTTTAACAAATAAACCACTCAACTCAGTACTTACAAAATAATGATGTTCTGGATATGTGTCACTCATGTCAGTTACGATACTATCTAGTACATCTATATCACAATCATCTCCCATCCAACAAACAGCCATTTTGTATTGACTCTTATCAAATGTCTCTAACACAGACTTTGAATAACCCAAGTCTCTCCCATCCATGAATTGAATTTCACCATTGACTCTTGCTTTACGAGCATACGGACAAACAGGCCAACCATCACCTTTGTCTTTTTCCACTACGTCCATAGTAAACTTAATGAACTCATCTTTAAATGCGTCAAATTCCATTGCTTTTGGTGATCTTTCTTTTAATGACATTGTACTCATAGAACTCCCTAATTATATATATAAACATATTTATATGTTTCTGTACAACATTATATCTTGGCGCAAGGCACAACATAATAATAACATTGCTTCGCAATGAACAACTTCAAAAAATATCTCATTCGTTACACTCATTCGTATTTTTCTTATTGTTATTTTCTTTAATCTAATTGTTTCTAACTGTTATTACTATATATCAATGATTGGGCTATTCTACAACTATTATATATTTTTCCAGGATCTTGATCCACACTTCGCTTATGCAGCGAAAGTGAAAAATTTGTTAAATGAAAAGAAAGTTTTTTCCTATCACCCAATCACACTTCGATATAACAAACCCAATTTTACACTTGGGGGAGGCGGTTACGCGGTACCTCTTATTACATGCTGCTTCAAGCAACGCAAGAACGTCAATTTCCATATCGTCAGATTTTGACTACTCGTAGGTTTCAATAGTTCAGAAGAGCCTACTCTTTTCGGTTGGTCAGACCAGTGCAATGACCATAGTGAAACACGTGGAAGTCCATCGACATCGCCAAAAGGCGGCAGATTCATCACGAATACGGTAACAGTATTATCCATCTAAGTTTTATAGGGTTCTGTAGGGGGTGTGCCAAAGAGGGGTGTTTAAGTTTTAGTTTTAGTTTATAGAGGTGTTTAAGTTTTAGTTTTAGTTTAAGTTTTAGTTTTAATTTGGTTATGTTCTAAGTATACATGATTTTAAGTAATTGTCAAGTATAATTTCATTTGCCCGAGGATTTAGTTTCATTTAGGTGTTCTTTGAGAACTTTTGAGCCACCGACTCTAACATTGATGATTCCATTGTAGTAATCATCTGTTTCAAGTACTTTGCGTTCAAACTGTTCGCGTGCTTCTAGATAACTGGCAATGCCTCTTGTTGGGCACATATGAATAATTTCTCGTGTGAAACTATCTTTGCCTAGTTCTTCAACGTCTGCATTAAGTCTATCACTGGAACCAAAATATTCTTTCCAATCACTTTCTTTAGTACCACGTCTTTTATTCTTTTTTCCTTTGAGTGGTGGTTTAGTAGTTTTAAACTTTGCTAGTTTTTTACCTACATATAACATACCACTAACAGTATTTGTTATTAAATAAACAAATGCTTCACATCCTTCAGGCAACTCGTCTATTACATCACCTTTGTATGTCCATTGATATGTTACATTATTTTTTTCCACTTGCTGCTCTTATTTTTTGTAGAATATCAGCACCAACATTTCGCATGATTTCTATACTATTGAAATCTGATTCGTAAACCCATATTGTATCAGTTTCATCGCCTACCAGATCAATATCGATCTGGAGAGCGTCATTTGCATTATCCTTTATTTCAGGTTCTTTATCAATGCCAATCTTTTTTTTATGTGTCAATTACTTCCATCTCTGTGTTAAATGTAGTGAATCCGTTCTCTTTCGTAACTTGTAATACACTATTAACACGACCAATCAATTCATCCCTATGAGAGATAAGTAGAATATCTTTATTACGTTCACGTTCCATTTTCTTTAGAGCAGTTAACGCACTTTCAACACCTACACTATCCATTCCCGAATCAATCAATTCGTCAATGCACATTAAGTTAATCGCAGAATTCATACTTTCGTATACATCTCTAAACGCCCAACTCAAACCTAGAATTAAACGATTGCGTTCACCCCTAGATAGATTGTCAAAATCTAAATCTTGTCCTAATTGTACAATACTTACAGACAAGTCACTCTGAAATTTAACTTCATGTGGTAGTCCTAGTTGTGTAATATAATGATCTAAGCGAACATTAAGGAACTGTAGATTTTGTTCAATGATACGCTTACGAATAAACGAGTCTTTGTTTGTTAATAGTTTTAATAAAAAATCCTGATGATCTTTGATGTCGGTTAGACGATTAAGTTCTTCCCAATCAACTGACTGTAATCCAGTATCTTTTAGTGTATCAATTTGTTCTTGATAAGGATCTGATTCCGTTGTCTTACGTTCAATAGATGCAATCGCGTTAGACAACTTATTCTGATGTTCATATGCTTCTTGTGCTGTATTATAAAACAATTTTGGTGCGATACCCAAATCACCGATGTTATTCAGTTCAATGGTGTATCTTTCAATAGTTGAAACATCTAATGTTATCTGTTCTTCATATTCTGCAACAGCCAATGTTTTAGTTGCAAGAATCTGTTCATGTTTTTCATCATGAATTTCTTGACCACATGCATAACATTTATGTTCTTTTGATGCTTCTAAATCTTCTACTGCTTTGTCGAGACGTTTGCTTTCACGATCAATAGTAGTTGTTAATTTAGCGATATCTTTAGTGTACGAATTGAATTTATTTTTTCTTTCAGTGTATGCTTCAAACTCAACATGCGCTTCTAGTTCAGCCTCTACATCAATTTCATACAATTCTAATAAGTCTGTTTCAAGTCCTGCGATAGTTTGTTCATTAGTTTTATGCCATAGTTGTTGTCTACGTTCTAAATCTTTGATACTTTTATTAAATCTCTCATTCGCATCTTCAACCGCACGAACACGATAATTTTCTTCTTGTATTTTATCTTTACCAATTTTGATAAGTTCTTTAAGTAATTCGGCTTTATCTGATAATTGAGTGATACCTAGTAGTTGTTCAATTAACTCTCGCTGATCGTTAGCACGCATACTCAAGAATGGTTCAGTATACGTATTTAGGGCGATAATATGCTTGAACATTGTGTGAGTCATACCAATGACTTTTTCAATCGCAACCTGTGTTAAGCGTCCTTCACCTTGACCTTCATCTGTCATATCGGTGTTATCTATTTCATTCACATAGAATTTGAAGACATTGGGACTGCGACCACGTTCAATGCGATATTGCGCACCATCCTTTTCAAAATCAACAGTGCAAGTCATATGCTTGTTGTTGATCTTGTTGATAAGATTTGATTTTTTAATATTAAATAATGCACTACCAAATAGTGCATACGAGATTGCGTTAATAAGAGTA
>Ga0308004_10001061_pt1 | contig 12250 bp, 8 predicted proteins | sample Neamet38_FD_203156 | JGI IMG/M metagenome (GOLD analysis project Ga0308004, IMG submission 203156) | Marine microbial communities from water near the shore, Antarctic Ocean - #38 | ecosystem: Environmental > Aquatic > Marine > Unclassified | place: Southern Ocean | collected 2014-06-06 | reverse complement strand
CATATTTATTACGATAAATAATTCATTGGTTGCGAGTTCCAAAACATTATCGGAGTTATATGAAGAACAGAAAGATGAAGACGGTTTCTTATATGTCGTCTATACAAGTGAAAACACATTTGGTTAAGTATTTAGAAAGATACATATAATACCTAGTAGAAAACCATGTATGTTATCAATGTATGTAGAAAGCTTTCTGAAAATAAATATGATAGTAGAATTGATCTCTCTCAAAAAGAAGAATTATCAGATAAATATAATCTAACAATGAAAGGGGAATATAAAGAATATTGGGAAAATAATGTATGTATTCTTTTATCAAAAGACTCTCGGTCATTCAACTATATAGAAGATATATCTATCACCTATACCGAAGAAACTCAACATTTAATTCGTAAAATAAAAAAAACACCCTGTCCCCCATACAATTTCTACAATGTAAGTCATGAAGAATCATATATCCTCTATGAAAATGAGAGTGATCATGTGTTGGTTCAATTAAAAGAATATTCCACTTATATGACACTTACACTTGAAACCGAGGATTTAAATTATATTAAAAAACAATGTGTTTTTTTAATATAATATATTGTATATTATATTAAAATGAAAAATTATATGACAATTACAATTATCCTATTTGTTATTTTTATGATCAACCAAAATATGACAGAAGGAATGACATTGGAAAAAACAACCGATATGGTCAAAAATATGGGTGGAGATATCAATACACTTCCAACCGTTAGAAGCATTCCGGATAAAATCAAAGAAACATTGGTCAAAATAAATGATTTATCGCCCATTAAAATCAAAGGTCTTTCTGGAAAAGATCCGATAAGTATTATTCGTAAAAACCCATTACAAGTGGTTGACAATACAAATAATATGGTGAATAAAGATTTCATTTCTCCTAATCCAGAAGATTCAACCGAATATCGGTTTATTGATGAAAATATGAAAACTGCGTGGTCAAATGTTGATGTTTCACAACACCCTAAATATTATACGTCTGATATGCAGGACGAAAAAATAAATGTGGCTGGTTTTTTTAACAACGATCAATTTTTCCATGACAATACCTCCCCAAATTCAAATACGGTCCTACCCGAAAGATGTAGAAAAACGGAAACAAACGGTGTAGTATGTGATTATAATAACCGCCTTCAATTAATTCCCCCGAAATTAATTACCGATTCAGAAACAAACCCAGTATTAAATAGTATCGGTGGTAATACAGTGTATCAATCGGTTGATTCAACCAAAATAGATGATGTATCGGGTAATAATTACCAAGTATGGGAATATGACAATGAAAAATCAATTAATGGAGGTAAATACTTTGAAAATGTTTATGGATCAAGTGAATCAAATGAAACGTATATGGAGATCGGTTCTATAAAACCTAACTACTCATTTTAAGTAAATGCATTTTTCATTGATTGGTAGATTGTATTCTTTACACCATTTTACGGCATTATCTATTTGTCCAACGCATGGTCCTTCTTTCTCTGAAACATTCTTTCCTTTTATCATTTTTAATATTTCTTTAATCGTTTCCATTTGAGAACCCACAAATAATTCATTAAACTGATTTATTTCTTGGATGAATGACTCCGGAACATCAATATGTAACTCTTCACAATTATCATAATATTGTTTTAAAATTGATTTTACTTTCTCTGGACATTCTCGGAAACCAGAACATATGATGTATTTTTCAGAATTTGATAAGCGGCTCGTGAGTGGTTTATATATTTCAATCAAAGAATAACAATGATAGAGTAGATATAATAATTGTATTGTTTTATAGCTGAATAAATCAAAAACTTTTACGATAAACGTACCGTCTTCTTTCTGAATATTTAAGGCTACGAATATTTCACTATATATTAATTGATAGGAAGATTTTTCTTGTGAATTATAATCATTTGAATAATCAAATCCTCCATCTGCCGTAACAAGGTGACATTTGTTTTTCCCAACCCGATTTATAAAACATTCCGCATTTTTATAATCATATAGATTACCAGTATTGTCTTCACCATTAATAATTTCATTCATATGATTATTTAATATGTTTTGATTCCAGTAAGGGATTTTTCGGTCATTTGAAATTAATGTTATCCCGTATATTTTTTTAATATTTATCTGATCATATTTTGAAAGTTGATTAATGCAATGAATGAATCCCCCGGGTCCTTCAGCAACGCACGCGCAAAAACAGTCATTTTGTAGAAGATTATTATTTTTAATCATTTCATGAAGTTTAAAATAAGACCTACTAATTGGAGAAACCTTACAAATGTTATTGGTAGTCTTTGAGGAAGTATAAATATATTCATATGGATTGATTTTTTTTTTTGCTCCTTCCCATTTTTTATTTTCGCATTTATCAATCTCACATTTCAATAATGTTAGGGCTCCCCACCCCTCGTATACAGTTGGGTTTTCTAGCTTTTTTGAAAAAGTTAGTTCTTTCTCATGGATACCAATGCGATATAATTTCATACTTTCATTACGGATAATTATTTTAAATACTTATCAATTCCTTATCAAAACCTAAATTTGATAATAATTTTCAATGAGATAGTAATAATACACCTCGTAGGATGAATAAATCAAAAAGCTACCCTGAAATACACCAACATTTTCCTATTAACGAGATACGGAAATCAAAGAGTTTGAATGATATCAATGAAAACCGATTCTATTTTGAATCCTTCTTTGAAGGGGATGGCCCCCTGGGAATCCGTTTTCAAGATAAAGATGGTGAGATACTTGTTTCAGATATTGTTGACTATACAGTTGCATCCGAAACATTCGGTTTGGAGGTGGGTTTCATACTTACAAATATCAATAATAAAGATATATCTACTCTTTCCTTCCAAAAGGCGATGAAAAAAATTGGGGAATCATGGAAAACGAGATCAAGCGTCTTTCTACAATTTAAAAAAAAGGTAAACGATGAAATCTACAACTCATTAGATTCAATTAATTACCTTGATTACTACGAACACTTTATTGAATTAGGAACAAAAGAAAAAATTGATTTTGATTTCATTGAATATAATGATTTGGTTGAAATGGGAGTCCCATCGGAAAAGATTAAAGATTTCACCAGGCTAAATTCCTCTATACTTTCTGGAAGGTAAAGTAGTTATTAAAAGAACTGAGAATATTCAAGGGGGAATTTTGATATTTAACATTCATTTCAAATGCATCACTATAAAATTTCCTAAAAATTGGATCGTTTTTTCTTATCTCGGGTAGGTTTTCAATGACTCTATGAAACTTCCCCAAATTATTTTCATAATATTTATTGTGAAAGATATTCGTAGTTGACCCTTTTGGATTTACTAATTCAAATCCATTTTTTTTCATAACATCAATGAAAAATTCAAAGTTAACAAGGTATTCAACAATTGGTTGACCGATTGAATCCATAAATACTTCTATCTCGTTTCCAAACATTTTTTCATCATCTTTTTCTTCTTCATATGTGAAATCTTCTATCTCATATTTTTTCTCAATTGAGAATATCTTATTCCCTAAATTATCAATGAATTTAAACTCTTTGTATTCTTCGTATTTTTCTTCTGAATCTTCTGAATCATCTGAATCATCTGAATCATCTGAATCAATCGCATTTTGTTCCCATCGTTTTCTCATTTTATCATTAATTTCTTTAAAATGACTAAATATATGTTGACCATCATAACATGTACCGATGAAATATCCTCCCTTTTTGATATTATCACGTAGATTGGTTAAGAAACCATTGAATATGTCCTTTGAGGAAAAGTAATAATGCATAGAAAATTGTGAACTAATCACGTCAAATCCTGTGGCAGCCAAAGAATTATATCTTTTTTGAATGGATTGATATTCTTTGGGTATTGGTTTATTTTCTCCATAGATGATTGATATCATTGTTTCAGTGTGTATTCTTTCTTTTTCAGTAATCCCTTCTATTGATGAACATTCTCCATTACGAATATTCTTACTAGTATCAGCCCTGAATAAAACACCCTTTGTATTCTTATTGATTGAATAAAACCGTTTACAGGCTTCACCAATATTGGATGAAATATCAATTCCCACAAATAAACTACATTTGAAACTATCATTAATATATTTCTGAACATCTCCACCCTGACCAAATGATAAATCCATTACCTTAATTGGTTTCTTGAAATTACTGCAAATACCGATTATTAATTTGCTCTTAATATAATTATGTAGCTTGCGCAATTTATTTGATTCATAGTATTGTATTTCGTTATCTCCAACATAATACTTACCACTATCTTTTTCTGCTTCACCCGTAAGGGTTTTGATATCGTGATTTCCTTGAATCATATCTTCTGTAATTGGATCCAGAATCGTAGACCACACATTATTTGCAACGGTAAAATACTGTGGATTTTTTTTATCCGACCGGACTCTCAAAGGTTCCCAATAACATCCATTATCTGCGTCTTTATTAAAACGCATTTCAACCAAATATCCATCTTTGATTTCTTCTTTTAGATTGTTTAGACATATCATTTTCCCATTTTTGAGAGGAATATTGGATGTATTGTATTTTTCGGCCTCTTTACTATTGTGATTAAATAGTTTTATCTTTTCCTTATCCTTGCCTGTTTTCTTCCTATCTCCTTCCAAAACGAGCATACAGTAATCAATTGTATCATCTTCTAATTCATCGTATCCAACATATAATTCAATTTGCTTATAATTATTCACCTGTTTGATACCATCTTTCATTTCCATCAAGGGTATTACAGATTCAATAACCTTTGAATCTTCAACTGTTTTTTTAACTTTCACAAGGAAATCAATCGTATTTTCCTCGGGTGGTTTCCATTTGAAATTGTAGTTCCACGTACCACTAATGATTTTGGATTGAAGCCCCTCAACACTCCCCCTTACAGAATATCTCACCGGTAAGTAGATCAAACCATCTATGCGATAATCATAATATCCTTCTTTTTCTCTTTTCAAAATTAATTCAGATGCCTTGAAGATTCCGGTAATGTCTTCTGAAAACTCCCCCTTTGTAACGGGTAACTCTTTCTCCTCATTTTTAGATAGATAACCATATTCATACTGTTTTAATTCAATCGTGATTGAATTATTTTCCTTATTTTTTCGTTTCATTTTCATCGTTTTGAAAAATTCTTGCATCACGGAACTCCTTGAAACATCTCCGGGCGTACGAGAGATGAATGGATAAGTATGTATTGGTTGAGGAATTATTTTCCCTTTCAGACTTTCATCCAGGTAGATATCAAATATCTTAAATAATTGAATTGGTTGATTTTCTTTATTGTTAGTAATGTATTCACCGTCAAATAACCAACCATTCTCATAATTCTCAAAATGAATATTCATATCAACTACATTTTCTTTTGAATTGATTAGATATCCATTATGGTTTACGATTATCATTTGATATCTCTCGCCATCTGCTTTTTCTGTTACGGCATAATCACGTAGGATTGATCTCGGATTATTAACCTTCAGATAGTCAGCCGTTAATGTTACCGGTTGAGGAGCCACGAAAGTAAAATATCTACCCTTTTGTTCAGTTAATTCTTTATATTTTTGGATAATATCCTCCCGTAGCCGATACGAAATGATAGAATCACTGTTATAAATCAATTTAGTAATGTCTATTACATGACTTTCTAATATATCACCCACTTTTTGAACTATTTCTTGGATGGTTTTCTCTTTTTCTCTTTCGTCAGGAATATGGGAAGGCAATTTTTCGGATATTTCATCGTCTTCGTCGTCTAGTAAAGATGGTTCGGCTGAAAAGGTTGGTATATTGTATAGGTGCTTCACTGGAACAGTTATTCCTTTATAATCACCGATAGGATTGATAAATTCAACATATGCATTAATTCCTGTATCGGCGTATTCGTTCAAATCTTTCACAATCAATAAATGGATACCCTTGCGATAATATTCTTTTAGTGAATCTCGTAACTTAAAATCTTTGTTTATTTCTTCAAAATAACTATCCTTGATTTTTACATACTTCCCAATTAAACTTTGGTATTTTTCAAGTTTATCGGATTCCTTAACAACCGTATTGTCTGTGTATCTCGGAGAATCAAATTCATAATTCATTTCCTGTACTCCAATAAATTCTTCTTCTTCATCAATGAAGATTGATATACCCAAATTGAGCGGATCGTAAATATTACCGAGTGTTTCTTTACTTGGTCCAGGCATGTAAAAATCATTAAAATGAGTATATAACTTATCAATTTCATCAACCCCTACATTTTCCTTCCATCCGATATACTCAATTTCCATTTCATATTGTTCATAATTATTTAGAACGTTTGCACGACGGAATGATTTTTGAAAATCATATTTACCCCGAGAATATTCGGTTGATTTAACAACCGTCAAATCAATCCGAAACAATTTATCAATTGTTAAAAAACTAATTCGTTTCTTGTAACGGAAATGCTTCCTTTTATCTTTGAAATCAGAGATAAAACTACTTACATACCGATGACCTTTTTGCATTTTCTTTTCCGTTTTTAGATTCAGTCTCACATTGTAATTATCGTCTTGTAAGGCCGCGAACTTCTTTTGCGGATTTGAAGTATCCTTAAAATATTGTTTTTGAAGAAATGAAACATTCTCATCGGGGATATTGTCCAACGTATCTTCCTTACAGTACTGCTTGATAGAATCTAATCCATCTATAGTACACCTAATATTTGAAACATTATTACGGAATTCATTCCGAATGTCAAGGGAGGCTCCTTCTTCCAGTACATGGTAGTTTTCTTTACATTTATCAATTAATGAAAGGAAAACTTTTTTAGTTAATGGATTTTTTTTGTGGGAACTACCTAAAATACATTCCAATTCTACCGACTTTGACATGATTGCATGCCTGATATAAGCGTGGTAGTTTTCATCTATCCTTTCAAATAGTTTCATAATTATATTATTGATATATACTTTTTTTTAAATATCTTGGATATAATGTTTCAAATTTATAGCATCATATAATTCCTTTTTGATTTTCTTCTTACCTTTATCGGTTTCTAATGGAATATCTTCTTTTACCGCCATTTCTTCTAGTTGTTTTGCTTTATATTTAGAAATTGTGTCCAAATATAGCCGATAGATAAATATGGATGGGTAATCCATGGTTAATACAGTGCTCAACTCACTCACGTCCGAAAAGCTTTTCTTATCTGATTCAATCATATCATTCACTTGAAACCATCCGTTATTCCGGTAGATGCAATAAAGAGGTTCATAGTTTTTGACCGTTGTTGAGTAGTATTTTTGTGTGTCCGTATTATAAATAATACAATTAACTTTGTATAATTCATTCAAATACAAAATAGACGAAAAATGATTGATCCCCTGAAATCCATTCTGAATTAATGATTGTGATAGCTTTTTTGCATACTTTGAGTTTTTCTGCACACCGGAAGCAATATCTAGTTTTTTATCTGTGATAAATTTCTTTTTCCCCACGGATGGAGTGGTTTGATATTCAATTTCATTTGTTCCAATAATGATTTCACAAATATCTTCACATCCTTTAACATCAATCTTTTTGGCTTTCTCAAGATAGATAGAATCTTTAATCTTCTTTGAATATTGATTTGTATTGTTTTCAAAGTCTTTGATAAATTCCATTTGTACTTACTTTTTGGTATTTGTATTTAAATAGTATCAAATTTATAAATTGTATTGTTTTGAATAACTTATGATTTCTTTTTCTATTATTGAATAATTTTCCATTAACAGATCATCCAATTGAGGTAAGCTTTCTACACTTGCAGGGGCCGATAATTGTGGGGGTATCATGGTCTCTTCCGTTTTAATAGGAATGTCTTCTACGAAGTTTCCTTCTTCCTTATATTCTACCGTATTTGTGAGTATTTTATAAATAATATTAATAATATCTTTATCCAATGCGCTGATGTTTAAAAAAATACCATTGCAATTTTCGGTAAATTGACATTCTTTCAGTTTAATTAAATTGATAATTTGATTGTGATCTTTCAAATTATCAATATTTTCATAAATATAATATCTTTGTTTTTGAATTTCATTCTCCATGTAAGTATAGTATAATGAATATTAATTCAAATTAAATCAAACACATATTAGACCGGTTTTGCAATCACCTGTATATTACTAGAATTGAATTTGGATCTCACACCAAGTGTAATTACATCCATTTTTTGACCAACTGTCAAATCATTAAAATTACGAGTTGACGAGTCAAAATATTCCTTTGGAACCATTATCAAAATAGGGGATTCTTCCGATTTATCACCCTCATTCAATTGAATGTATCCGATGACACCCAACTTATTGATACTACTAATAATAATATTCATTTCATCATTTTCTGAAGGAGAGACAACCTTTGCCTTGTACTTCACCCGATACTTTATTTCGCTTTTTTTACCATTGGTAACGACAATCCCCATACTCCTCTGAATAATACCAACGCTGTCTTCAACAATGTATCCGTCCTCATAGGATTTCCCTTCAATATTTTCTTTTAATTTAATCCTTACAATATTATCAATATTACCGTTTAAATCTTTTGGATCTATAATCAAAGTAGATGTTAGTAATTGTTCACTAATGTAGGACATGTTATATATTAGTATTATACTTTTGTTTAAATAGAATATTCAAATTTACTCCATAAATTTCAAAAATACAATATCATATGGAATTGAGGAATGCCTTCCGTTTTTCCTGTTTTTTTCTTTATTTCTAATAATCATTTCAATGAGTAAAAAGAGAAAAATTTTGGTTTGATTATCAATATCCGGATCATTGTCCATTAATTTATTATAATTTTCTTTGAAGTAAATTCTTAAAAATGCCCTCACACTGTTTTTCTTTGCAATCTGGCTTAAAACTCTTCCCGGTAGTTTATTTGGTTGCTTTGTTTTTTCATCAACTAACTTATATACAGTTTTGTTATTTTCTAATTTAAAGGGATATCCCCAAACGGGTTCTGTTTTTAATATCTCAAAACTACTTTTACTCTTCAAAAAATTACGTTTGATAGAATCCCTAATTAATTGGCCGTCATCAAGTTCCCTTATTTCATAGAAAACATCGTTTTTAAAGATAAAGTATGAGAAATCTTTTTCAATTTCGTCTAAATCCTTAAGATTCTGTTTTTTCTTTGCATAAAAGTTATCCGTATTAAATAAGAAAAATCCAACTACATTTTTCGTTTTCTCTAAAAGATAATAATTTAAATCCTTTTCATAAAGAAGGTTATCTTTAAAAAATTCAAAAACCTTTTCAAGTAGCATCCCTTTAACTGAACCGGTTAAAATGTATTCTTTCACAACTCGTTCCATAAGAATAACTTTTTCTTTATAAGATAGACTATCTATTGTATATTCCTGATAAATATGATCTTTGTAATTATCAATATAGGTATTGAATGAATATTTTTTAAGACCTTTACTGCTCCCCTCAAATGATAACTTTAACCGTTTGGATACTTCCTCATATCCATAGAGTCTTTCTACTTTCTTATCCTTTTTGAAGAAGTTATCTTTCAATGGGATATATTTTGTTTGATCAAGCTGTACAATATTCCCACGGTAATACAGGGGTAGCGACTCATCGCTATTATCCTCCGGTTGGAACAAATAATAATTATTTTTATTAATTAGATATCCTCGGGTGTTTTGGTGATTCCAAAGAGGTATTTTAGTATCAATCATATCATAAAGTGAATAATAAATTACATTTCTATTTGTATCAACTGTTTCTAATACTCTATCAATTATCTCATTTAACGGGTAGTACGGTGTTATTTCAAATAATTCAATGATTACATTTTTAACCTGCGTAAATAAATCCTTTGAATTCTTAAGAGTAAAAGTATCAAAATTGATGTCGGTTTCATTTATTTTTTCGCAATCGCAAGAAAAACGACAATCTCCGAAAGAACATATTTTGGAATAGTCTTTATCATGAACGGCATGATTTTTTATTTGTTGACCCCGACTAGATACAAGGTTTAGTGGCATAATTTGATTTTTCTTAATTTGATTGATTTGTTTATTCAAATAACAATCAATCGCATTTTCTTTTAAAACGGTTTCTACTTGCCCAATAATAGATGCCTTCTCTTCGGCTTTCCGATATGTATATGTATCAATAGATTCCTTCTCTGGAGACGAACCAGCTACATGCATGTAGACAGTTACATTCCGTTCGGGTTTTTCCAGTTTAATATGAGAACAAAACCTTATTCCTCTCCCAATAATTTGTTCAATGCGAGACAAATGAAACCATGGGTCTAGTATGTGGATTTCTCGGATATTCTTCAAATCAAGTCCTTCGCTAGCCACAACATTACCAATTACGATTTTAATATTTTCTCCGTTTTTATTTTTTTCAGATGTTAGCACTTTCACTTCTTCCTCGTTATTTGGTGAAAAATTCTTATTTCCAGATAAGACGATATATTTTGCCCTTTTAAAAGGTTTCTTTTTCTTGGCCGAAATAGGGTCCCATTCATAATCAATTGGTTCGTTTTTTGTATTTTTTTCACCTTTCTTCCATTCGGGATAATCCAACATATTACCCGAATATTTTTCAAATCCCATATGCTCCAACGCAAAGGCCAATGGGAAAATTCCCGAGGGGAGAAATTCTGTATAGATGAAGATAATTCCATTGGATTTAGATTGCTGTAACCCTCCCAATAAGTTTTTAATTTTTGTAGAAATAGCACCTATATTTTCTATGTCAAAGATAGGTTCTTGAATGGACTTGCGATATGCATTGCTATACCGAAACATATTCTTCTTGCTTGCTTTCATAATACCATTCTCTGCGTTTAATAATGCCGCACCACCATACATTTTCCCGATATTTTTATCGGTGATTTCAGTTTTACCGATCAGAACATCTATTGGTGGGTACACTATATTCGAAATTTGGACTCCCATTCTCATATCCGTCATCTGAAATGTATCTGCTAATGAAGCACTATAATTATCATAGATAGTTTTCTGGTGACTTTCCATTTGATTGTAGTACATTTTCAAGAATTTAAATTGATAGATATCCTCTGAATAGGGTTCTCCTTTAAAATTATTTACAGGGTATTCCTTACAACCACCTTTCCCACCGTTGATACACATGGGGTCGTTATTATCATCTGGATACAATCTAATTGGGAATGTGATTGGATTTTCACCCCTGACATAGGATACATACCCTCGGGTTTTCTTTTTTAATAACTCAATACCGCTTTCGGTTAGTTTATTTTCTGAATCAAATATTTCATGATTTGATATTGTAGGGCGTTTATCATTTTTCAAAAGTAGATTAAGCAACCATTGAATCTCGGTAGCTTTATTAAACATCGGGGTAGCAGATAATAATACAACTCTTAAATTATCGCTATACCGGATTACCTTGTCTAAAAATTTTATCGCATCTTTACTAAACTTATCTAAATTATCATCTCTTAAATTATGGACTTCATCTATAATGAGCAACCGATCGGAAAAATAATTTTTAATGACCATTTTTTCAATTTCTTCTACCGTCTTGTTCCCACCTAACCCACTTTTCATCTCTATCAGTTTTTTAACTTTATTGGGAAACTGTTGGTAACCATAAAATTCGTAGTATTCTTTGATCGTTTTTTTAACTTTTGCCGATTGATTTGCTTTCATATCAATCGCACCAATAATACTTTGGAATGTTTCACTGTTGCATTGATTCTCACCTTTCATTGGATCATAAATTGTATTCATCCACGTTGGTTGAATATTTTTTGAGACTAAACAAATTATCTTCTTATCCTCCTTCTTGTACTGGTCAATAAAAGAACTACTAATTGTAGTCGCCGTACATGTCTTTCCAACCCCAACACCATGAAAAATAAGTATTCCTTTGTAAGGTGTGTTTTTATTGATAAAATTCTTCAAAAATTTTTGATGGTTTCCTAATTCAAAATTAGTAGGATAACATTTTTCCTCCAATTCAACCAAATCAAGTAGCCCCTTGCAATGAAAAAACTCTGCTTTTTTTGAAATTTCTGTATTGAATAAAGGATCATGGAATTCCGGGTATGGGTGATACGATTGATAGATTTCTTCTTTTTCAGAGTCATCCAACTCCTTAATATCAACGACCTTTTCAATCATTTTCATTAAAATTTTGGATTCCTTATTCTCCGACAGGTGATTAGAAC
>Ga0308004_10001057_pt1 | contig 12262 bp, 11 predicted proteins | sample Neamet38_FD_203156 | JGI IMG/M metagenome (GOLD analysis project Ga0308004, IMG submission 203156) | Marine microbial communities from water near the shore, Antarctic Ocean - #38 | ecosystem: Environmental > Aquatic > Marine > Unclassified | place: Southern Ocean | collected 2014-06-06 | reverse complement strand
AATATAAGCTGAACCCTCTTGCAATAACCTGGGCTCCAAATATGTTTACAAGGGCAGGTTGGAATAATTTCAATAATTTGACGCGAGTTGGTGGTATTGACAGCTTTTTATATACCCCAAATGGAAAGTTGCATAGCTATTTAACCAAGCTTGCTTTTGAGAATTTAGGCCATCCATTTCAGCCTTTTGTTCATGGTCAAAAAGTTATAGGCCCTAAAATGGCTAAAAAATTTGGTATTAAGTTAATTATGTATGGTGAGAATCAGGCTGAGTATGGCAACCCTTTGGATGACAATAAAGATCCATTTATGAAGCCAGATTTTTTTACAATTGATAATCCTTTGGATATGGTTTTAGGTGGTGAAAAAGTTGATGATATTATCAATAATACTGAATATAATCTTAATGATTTTGCAGCATACATTCCACCAACTCTGGAAGAGATAAACAATTCTAACACCAGGGTAACTTTTTTGGGTTATTTTGAAAAGTGGGACCCTCAGGAGTGTTATTACTATGCTGTTGATAATACTGGATTTATGCCTTCTTATGAAAGATCAATAGGTACATATTCAAGGTATACAGAAATAGATGATAAAATTGTCCCATTCCATTTTTATATGACTTATATTAAATTTGGCATTGGCAGGGCAACGTATGACTCTGCTCAAGAAGTAAGAAATGGAAAAATTACTAGAGATGAGGCGTTAAATTTAGTAAATAAATTTGATGGAGAATTTCCAAAAAAATACTTAAAGGAATTTTGTACATATATAGGTATAAGTGAAAAATATTTTTATAAAATTGTTGATAGTTTTAGAAGTCCACATCTATGGATAAAATTAAATAAAGAATGGAAGTTAAGATATACAGTTTCCAAAACTGGAGCTAATGATTAATAAAGTATTAGCAATCATTCCTGCTCGTGGAGGGTCAAAAGGCCTACCGGGAAAAAATATTATTAATTTAGCTGGTAAGCCATTAATAGCTTGGACAATAGAGGCGTCTCTAAATTCGAAATACATAACTAAAACCATAGTTAGTTCTAATGATCCGGAAATACTAGAGATATCAGTAGAATGTGGTGCTGAAGTTATTGAGCGTCCTGATAATTTAGCAAGCGATGATGCAACTTCAGAGTCCGTAGTGAAGCACGCTATTGATTCTTTAGAGTCCATAGGAGAAGTGTTTGATATTATTATTTTATTGCAGCCTACCTCCCCATTAAGAAATTTTAAAGATATAGATGAAGCGTTTGAAATTATGCTTGATTCTGATGCTACAGCTGTTATAAGTACATGTGAATTTGATAATAAGATTTTAAAAACATTCATGAAGAATTCTAATGGTTTTTTAAAAGGTGTTTCTAATAATAAATATCCTTTTATGAGGCGCCAAGATCTACCTTCAGTTTTTATGCCTAATGGAGCTATCTATATTATTCAAAAATATGAGTTTTTTATGAACCATTCTTTTTTTACATCTAAATGTTTAGAATATAAGATGGACTCTAAATTTAGTGTAGATATTGATACATCTCAAGATTTGAAAGAAGTTGAGAGAAAATTAACCAATAAAAAGCTAGAAAAAAAATAATAAATGTGAGTTATAAAAATTTCATACCTTGTAAGTTATGTTAAATATAATACAAATCACTTAATTTTCATAAGACCTTAACCAACAATAAAGAATTCCAATGAAAAAAAATATAGTTTTAATAGATCTAAACCTAACATTGATTAAGTCTATTTACGAGTCTGAAAAGGTAAATATTGAGTTTTTAATTACTGATGCAGACGATGCGAAGTTGACAAAAATTAAAGACTTATATGATATTAAAAATATTGTCACAAGAGACCAGTTTCATGACTATACAGTGCAAGAAATTAGTGATATAGACTATAAGACTATTGAAAAATTTCAAGCATCTCAATTAAATTCAGAGCACTTTCAGGCTCGCTATTCAAATGATATCAATTTAATGCAATATCATTATTTCAACGCCCTATCTTTCTGGATTAATGTATTTACTAAAAACAATATTTCTGCAGTCGTACTTGATGATCTTGCGCATGGCGCTAATTATGATAGTTTGGCATTAGATGTGGCTAAGGTCTATGGCGTTTCTGGATATGTTGTTGAGTCTCATATGGTACGACAAACAAAAGACGGGCTAGTGGCTGTTCGATCAGTATTAGATTACAACTTAAAAGAGAGGATTTCTTTAGACCTTTGCAAGCTCAACCTGAAATCAATAGATATAGATAACTATTTATTCTATACTGATAATATTAGTGTAGCTTTAAAGAAAAAACGAAGAAGCATTAAAGATGTTGTAAAGTTTTTTCTACCTCCATACGCATATTTGATAGTACTTTCATTGATAAAAATTATGCGTAGTAAATCAATACACGGACATGGACTTAATAGTCATCCTGCTAGTATATTGAAAAATATATTCTATATAAGGAAGATGAGAAGGCTTTATAACTCTATCTCTGTTGAATTTGATGCATCAAAAAAGTATGTTTTTTATGCCCTACATTTTGATCCTGAAGCGACCATTATGGCAAGAGCAAGATTTAGTAATCAACTAGTAGTAATTAAACAATTATCTCAAAGCCTACCCAGAGGTTGGGTTTTGTATGTGAAAGATCATCCGGATCAATTTAAACTAGATAGGTCAGGATGGTGGTATTTTCTTATTTCAATTCATAAGTATAGAACCAAAGAGTTTTATCATGAGCTTTTAAAGTTTGACAATATTAATCTTTTAAAGCACAAAGTCAAAAGTCAAGATATTATCAAGTCTGCAGAAGCGGTATCCACTATTAATGGTAGTATTGCTTCAGAGGCGCTGACTTATAATAAGCCGTTAATATTGTTTGGACACCAAAGCACCCCGTTCGGGTTATGTGAAGATGTCTTTAAAGTAACATCAACCAAGCAGTGTCAAGAGGCTATAAATCAAATAGAGTCTGGCTTTACCCCAAATTACTCAGATTTTAATAAAATTGTCGATAATTATTTCTTTGAGCTAAAAGTAACACATTTAAATGATGTTCGATTATTGGTTGATTATTTGGTTTGTGAGTCTAGTGCACCTATCAAGTCCAATTTTAGTTATGACAGGAGGGACGTATGAGAATAATAATATTGGGTTATACTTCATTTGTGGGAAGGGCGATATCAGATTATTTTAAATCTATTAAAGGTGTCGAGCTGTTGCATATTGGACGTGAAGACAGCAACTTTCACAAAGTAGTTAAGTTTGAAGTTACGAATGATATAAAGTTGCTTGATGCTGCCGTATCTAATTTAATAGATAGTTTAAATTTGAACGATAAGAGTGTAATAATTAATTGTATTTCAATGGGGGATCTTGATAAGTGTGAAGTAAGCCAAGAAGAATGCGAAATACAGAATCATCATTTCGTAAAAATATTATATAATCATCTTAAAAATAACAACTTTAAAAAATTAATTCATTTGTCTAGTAATGCAGTTTACGATGGCGACAATCCGCCATATAATGAGCTGTCTAAATGTATGCCAATTAATTTTTATGGCGAGGTGAAGTTGAAAATTGATAAATTTTTACTTAGTCAAGGTGACGCAAGGGTGGTAGTTGCTAGAGCTGTTACAATGTATGGAAAAGTGCCACATAATAATAAGCCAAACCCTGTTTCAATGATTATTTCAAATCTTAGGAGTGGGAGAAAGATAAGGTTAACAAATGATGTTGCGGTTAATCTTCTATATGTGGAAGATTTAGTACAAACAATTGAAAAAATATTAGAGGTAGATTTTTCAGGATTAATAAACATATCTGGCAATAAGATTTATTCTAGATACGACCTTGGCATGGAGATTGTAAAATTACTCAATATAAAAGAGAATTTAATTGAGCCAATCACATCAGCAGAATTTAATGATGTTGCTAACCGTCCATTAAATACATCTTTTGACAATACATTAATGAGAGGGATGGGTGTCCACCCCCGCTCTTTAAAACAGGTTATTAAGAGTCTGTAGGGTTAATTCTGCTGAACTCGAAAATACCCTCAATAAAAAATATGATACACAGGGAGGGTTTATGAGCAATGAAATGTTTGATTCACAGAGTGATGTGACCGTAGTTCTTACGAGCTGTAATCGTTTGAACTTGTTAAAAGAAACTTTGGAAAGTTTTTTTTCCCGTAATACTTATCCAATTAATGAATTTATTCTGATTGAAGATTCTGGCAAGGTGACCTTACAAGAGATTAAAAAATGCATTCCTCAGTCATTTCAAGAATCGGTTTCTATTATTATTAATAAAACTCCTTTAGGTCAGTTGGGGTCAATTGATAGGGCTTATGCAAATATTAAAACAAAATATGTGTTCCATTGTGAAGATGATTGGCTATTTTATAGAAGTAGTTTTATTGAAGACTCTAAAAAAGTATTGGGGCATGATAAGAATATTCTCAGTGTGTGGCTGAGAGATTACTATCATGATCTAGAACCTGGTTCAGATGGAACCATGTCTTTAAAGGATAGAAAGACAGTAGGAAAAATAAATTATGGTAGAGTATATTTTGATATAGAGGGCAATGCGTGCTTTTCCCTTAATCCTGGGTTACGCTATTACGAACATTATCCAGAACAAGGGTACGGGGCTTTAGCAGGTAATAAAGCTAGCCATATAGAGACAATTATGAGTCGTTTTTTTGATTCTAAAGGTTTTTATTCAGTACTACTAGAATGTAGTGCTGTCAAGCATATTGGAGGGGATGATCATACTGTCGACCCTATTTTTTTGAAAAAGGTGTATTTTAGGAGGCTAGTTTTAGCTTCTGCTATATTTGTTCTTGGGCTTATCGCTGGAACCATATTGTTCTAGCTAAGAAAAAAGGCTTGTAATGTTAAAAGTGAAAAAAAGAATAAAGGGATGGTTTAAGCGTTATAAGGAAGAATCATTGGTAGAGTTATTTAGAATAATTCTGAGAAAAATATCCTCTGATAAGCCAAAAGAATCTAGATACACTCCATTTTTGAGAGATGATTTTGTTAATCTTGAATTGGGTTCTTACGGCATGCAGAAATTGATGGATGGCTATATATTTGACACAGTTTTAGATATAGGTTGTGGCAAGGGAGTGCATTCTGATATTTTTATCGAAAATAATAAAAAAGTCACCTCTATTGACTATGGAGACTCTATATATTTCAAGGAAAACAAAAATAAAATATCGGCAGTAGTTGCTGATTTTAATATTTGGGAGACTGAAGAAAAATTTGATGCAGTTTGGTGCTCCCATGTATTGGAGCACCAGCTAAATGTAAATGCATTTCTAGTTCGTATATTTAATTTTCTGGAAGATGACGGGGTATTGGCAATTACCGTTCCTCCTGGAGAGAGTCTCGTAATTGGCGGCCATTTGACTAATTGGAATGCTGGTATCTTGTTATATAATTTAGTGTTGGCAGGTTTTGATTGTAGTGATGCTAGTGTGTTGCAATATGGCTACAATATTACTGTTATTGTAAAAAAGATTTCAGGCCGTGTAGTTGACTTGTCTAACTTATCTTATGATTGTGGAGACTTAAGAAAGATAGCTCCATATTTACCAAATGTAGAATATCGAAGTAATGACAAGGATGACCCTTTTAAGGGTGACATATACTCATTAAACTGGTGATTTAAAATTATGAAAATATTAATAATAGGTGGTGCAGGTTTTATTGGCAGCGTTTTAGTCAAAAAAATGCTGCAAGATAATGCTGATATCATCGTAATTGATAAACTATCATTAGGCTCTGTTGATTATATTGATACTACTAAGGTTGAGTTTCATCAAATAGATATTAATAATACTGAGCAAGTATTGAAAGTGCTAGAAGATAGAGAGGTGGGCGAAGTTTGGCATCTTGCAGCGAACTCTGACATTCCTGCAGGTGTAGAAGATATGGACGTTGACTTAACTGATACTTTTATGTCAACAGTCTCAACTTTAAAAATTATGAAAGAAATAGGGTGTAAAAAGCTTTATTTTGCTTCAAGTTCTGCTGTGTATGGTTTTAATGAAAAGAGATTGCATGAAGATATAGGACCATTACTTCCTATCTCCAATTATGGCGCAATGAAGCTATCATCTGAGGCTTTGATTAGCGCCTCTTTAGAGTCTTATCTCGATAAAGTTTGTATCTATAGATTTCCAAATGTTGTTGGTGTGCCTGCAACGCATGGCGTTATCTTGGACTTTGTTAACAAATTGAAAAAAGATATGTCTGTATTAGAAGTGTTAGGCAATGGCACACAACAAAAGACTTATTTACATGTGAGTGAGTTAGTGGAAGCAATGTTATTTATTAATGACAATACAGACAATGGAATGAACTATTACAATATAGGTGCAATGGATGATGGCGTGACTGTTAAGCAGATTGCAGAGGAAACAGTCAAGATAGTATCTTCAGATGCTACTATTAATTATCAAAAGAGTGACAGGGGCTGGGTTGGCGATGTGCCCCGCTTCTTTTACTCGGTTGATAAGTTAAAAGACTTAGGCTGGTCGCCAAAGATATCTTCATTAGAGGCTATACAAAGAGCAGTGAGTGAAATTGCATCACAAGAAGGTGCGTAGATGAGGCAAGCAGTTATCCTTGCTGGTGGCAAAGGCACAAGACTCAAAGATGTATCTGGTAATTTGCCTAAGGCTATGGTTCCTGTTCTGGGTAAACCTTTACTACAACGCTTAATTGAACAATGTGTCACATACGATATAGTAGATATCAAGCTATTAGTTTCTTATAAAAAAGAAGCTATTAAAGATTACTTTGGTGATGGTAGTCAACACGGTGTATCTATTCAATATATTGTTGAAGATGCACCTAGAGGAACTGCTGGCGCTTTAATAGATGCCTTGCCAAAATTGGATGAACAATTTTTAGTTATCTATGGGGATACTTTTTTTGATATAGACTTAAGTACCTTTTGGGAGTTTCATCAGAATCAGGCAGGCGACGCCTCTATCTTTTTACACCCTAATGATCATCCACACGACTCAGATTTAGTAGAAGTTGATCCAGGTTTTCAGGTGCTAAAAATTCATCCATATCCACATGACTCACAATGGCGTCAAAACTTAGTTAATGCTGCTGTGTATATGTTCAATAAGAGCGCATTAAAAGAGGTTGATTTTTTTTTAGATAGACCTGATATTGCAAAAGATCTATTTCCACTGATGTTGGAATCTGGAAAGAAACTGTATGGGTACATATCTACAGAATACATTAAAGATATGGGTACACCAAAACGCCTATCTAAAGTGGAAAAGGACATTGACTCTGGCAAGGTTGAATCGTTAAAAAAACAAACTCCTAAGATGGCAATTTTTTTAGACAGAGATGGCACCATTAATCAAGAAGTGAATCATTTGTCCAGTCAAGATCAGTTTGAGCTTCTTGACGGTGTAGGTGAGGCAATTTGTCAAATCAATGCAGCGGGTATTTTGGCTGTTATTGTGACCAATCAACCAGTGATTGCTAGGGGTGAGTTAAAAGAGTCCGAGCTACAAGTAATTCATAATAAAATGGATACATTACTTGGTAGGCAGGGCGCTTATATTGACCGATTATATTATTGCCCTCATCATACAGATAGTGGTTTTGAGGGCGAAGTTAAAGCATTAAAGTTTGATTGCGATTGTAGAAAACCCAAAATCGGCCTGTTTATACAGGCAAAAAAAGATTTGAATATTATTTTAGAAAAATCATGGGTTGTAGGCGACAGTACTAGAGATATATTTGCTGCACAAAATGCAGGAATGAAAAGTGTTTTAGTGCAGACAGGATATGCTGGTAAAGATGGTAGTTTTGAGGTTAATCCAGATTTTATTGCAAAAGATTTAAGTGAGGCAGTTAAGTTGATATTAAAGGAAATTGAATAATATGATTGTTAGTAGAACGCCATTAAGAATGAGTTTTGTAGGCGGTGGTAGTGACTTACCTTCTTACTATAAGCAAAAGGGTGGGGCCGTATTATCAACATCGGTTGATAAATATATGTATGTCACAGTTAATAAAAAATTTGATAATAATATTAGATTAAGTTATTCAATCACTGAAAATGAAAGTAACATCCAGAAAATCAAACACCCCATTGTTCGTAACACTTTAAAGTTGTTAGATATTCAAGGAGGGGTTGAAATTACATCAATATCAGACATCCCTTCTCAAGGTTCTGGGTTGGGCTCATCAAGCTCTTATACAGTTGCGTTATTACACGCACTATATGCGTATAAAGGTGAAAATGCATCCAAAGAAGAATTGGGTAGATTATCAAGCCATATAGAAATTGATTTGTGTGGCGATAGAATAGGTAAGCAAGATCAATATGCTGCAGCGTTTGGTGGGTTGAACTTGATTGAGTTTAATGAAGATGATTCGGTAGTGGTAAGTCCAGTTATTTGCAAACCTAAAACAATCAAAAAAATGGAAGATTCGATCATTGTTTTCTATACGGGCCGAACACGTAGTGCATCTGCTTTGTTAAGCGAGCAATCGAAGAATATGAAGCAAGCTGACAAAAGAGAGTTAATGTCAAATATGGTTTCTTTGGCCTATGATATGAGAGACTTACTTGAGAATGATGACATTGAGCCTTTAGGAGAATTGTTGGACAAAAACTGGCAATTAAAGCGCCAAATGACAGTAGGTATAAGCAACTCCCAAATTGATGACTGGTACAGCAAAGGAATATTAGCAGGTGCAACAGGGGGGAAGTTATTGGGAGCAGGTGACGGTGGATTTATAATGTTTTTTGCGCCACAAGAAAAACATGTTGATATTACAAAAGCAATGAAAGACTTACAGAGAATACCTTTCTCTTTTGATGATGGTGGTAGTAAAGTTGTATTTTCAGACCAAATAAAGGAATAGATTTATGGAATTTACTATTAAAAATTATATTAAACAGCATAATTTGGTTATTGAAAATTTTGACCATCAAGAAGTTGAAAATGCGATTGCTTTAATCAAGGGAACTATTGAAAAAAAGAAGAGGGTTGCCGTGTGTGGAAATGGTGGCAGTGCTTTAGCGGCATCGCACTATATTACTGACTGGAATAAAATGGTTTACACTCATACTGGATTGAAATTTAATGGTATTTGCCTTTCAGATAATGTTGGTTTGATTACAGCATACTCAAATGACTTGTCTTATAATGAAGTATTCTCGGAGCAAGTAAAAAATTTATTATATGAGGGTGACTTATTAATTACCCTAAGCGGTAGTGGAAATTCAGAAAACGTTGTCAAGGCGACAAATGTGGCAAATGAAATGAAAGTAAATACTTTGGCAATTTGTGGATATGATGGCGGCAAGCTAAAACAAGTATCTAAAAATTCTGTGTGGATACACTCTAATGACATGCAACTCTGTGAAGATGCTCAAACTGTGTTTGGACATATGGTTATGAAAAGTCTTTGTGGTGAAGGCTTATTTGTATCGGAGTAAAATAGCATGAGTAGCAACCCTATGATTTCTGTAGTAATGCCAGTTTACAATGGTGAAGAGTTCTTAAGAGAGGCTATAGAATCAATCTTAAATCAAACTTATGATGATTTTGAATTTTTAATTATTTATGACCACTCTACAGACGATACTCTTTCTATAATTCAAGAATTTCAAGAACAAGATGAAAGGATTTTTTTAGTTGAGGGGGATGGAAAGAAGCTAATTCATGCCTTAAATAAGGGCATTAAAAAAGCTAAAGGCAAGTACATAGCAAGAATGGATGCCGATGATGTTAGCTTACCAACAAGATTTGAAAATCAAATAAATCATATGGATTGCCTTGGACTGGATATTTGTGGTGGACACTCTTTATTAATAGATAGTGATGGAAAGATTAATGGCATGGGCATCGTTCCGAGAAGTCATGATTTATGCGGTTTATCAATGATGTTTATGGTTCCATTTGCACACTCGAGTGTTATGATTTTAAAGAAATTTTTGATTGATTCTTCTTTGAAATATGGGCAGTCAAAATATCAAATAGCTGAAGATTTTGATCTATGGGTTCGAATGTTTTCTGCAGGTGCGAAATTTGGAAATGTGGATGACGTTGTTATTCAATATCGAGTACTGGATGACTCTTTATCAATTTTAAATGCCACAGGATCTCGTAGAGATGTAAGAGGTATCGTAAAAAAGCATCGAGTAGAGCACCAAAAAAATCTATCAGGAGTAATAAAAAATATAGATATTAGACCGCTTAGCGAAGGAGAGAGGTCGGTAGTTGCACGCTATCTTATAAATAGAGCCATAACAAGGTTTGATATTTTTGGATTACATAAATTAAAAGGTATAGCGTTAAAAAATATCGTTATTATTATCCTTTCAGAAATTTATCGGTTAGCAACTAAGTATGCTTGGCATGGTTACTTTGCTCGCTCAAAGTAAGGCTAACAAGAAGTGGACAGAATGATGGACAAAAAAAGGTTTGAGGTTTTGGATAGTTTTAGAGGTATAGCTGCTATTTGTGTTGCTATAGGCCATATGCATTATGCAGGAAGCATTGCTGAGTTAGATTTTTTTAGAGGCAGTTGGCTATTTGTTGAACTATTTTTTGTTTTGAGTGGCTTCGTTCTAACTCATGGATACGCATTTAAAGAGAATATTACGTTTAAGCAGTTTGCAATATCAAGAACATTTCGTATCTTTCCATTACATATTGCAATGTTGCTTGTTTTTTTAGCTTTAGAAGTAGGAAAACTTATTGCTGTGCAATACGGTCTTCATTTTAATAGTGGCGTATTTAGCGGGCCAACTGCTATAAAAGAAATCATTCCAAATTTATTTTTACTCCAATCATGGACTGAATATACCAGGGAAAGTTTTAATATTCCATCGTGGAGTTTGAGTATCGAATATTATGTATATATGTTATTTTTTGTTACATTGTTTTTAAGAAATAGTGCTAGGATTATATTGTGGCTAAGCATTGTATCCGTAGTGGCTTATCTTGTTTTACATGATATTGCGTTCTTTACTGGGTCGGTAGAGAGGGGGCTGTATTCATTTTTTATAGGCGCATTAACCTACATTCTATACAAAAATATAAAAAACTACACACATAAAGTTCCATCTTTTATATTTACTTTTTTTGAGCTGGTTTGCGTTATATTAGTGGCTTTTATTGTCACATTAGACGAAGAGAATTATTCAATAATTGGGTCTCTGTTATTCAGCTTTACAATACTTGTATTCTCTTTTGAGAAGGGGTTTTTTTCTCACTTTTTCAAGCATAAAGTATTGGCCTTCCTTGGGAAGTTATCGTATTCTATCTACATGACACATATGGCAATCTGGGTTTGTACAATGGCACTTTTTCTTGTTCTGCAAAAAATAACAGGATTTAATTTTATACCAATGATTGAAAATGTAAGATTTATAGACCTAGGGAGTGTTTCCCTTAATAATATAGCTGCACTTGTGAATTTATCACTTATTTTACTTGTATCATATTTTACATACGAAAAGATAGAGGTCAAAGGCCAAGAGGTAGGTAAAAAACTAATTAGTAAATATGTTCAAAAATAAAATTAACAAAATCATTATTCAGGCAATATTGATAGACAAAAGTATAGGGTTATTGTGAAGATATTACATAGTTTTATTTTATTTTCAGTAGAGATAGGCGGCGGTACATCTGATTTCATATATAAGATCTGCAAGGCACAGGCTAAAGCTGGATTAAAGCCAACAGTATTATCAGGTAGTTATGCATTTGATCAGGCTTTAGCTGATACATTGGATGGGGTTGATTTTCATGTAGAGAGGACGTGGTTATATAAGCAAGGATTTTCGCTTATGCCAGGGCTTATTCCATGGTGTAGAAATAATTTGCAACAATATGATGTTGTTCATATGCATGTGTACAGAACATTTCAGAATCTTGTTTTATATTATTATTGTAAAAAATATAATATCCCTTATGTAATGGATGCACACGGCTCTGTTCCATATTTTACAAAGAAAAATTTTACTAAAAAAATATTCGATAAATTTATTGGAAAATCTATTCTAAAAAATGCAAATGTTTTATTAGCAGAAACAGAGATTGGTGTAGATGAATATATCAACCTAGATAAGACAATTAATAAAAATGAAATTGTTATTCTATCTCCACCTTTTGATACTGATGAGTATTTACAGTTACCTAAAAAAGGTGATTTTAGAAAAAAGTATAATATTTCTTTAGATGAAAAAGTT
>Ga0308004_10001056_pt1 | contig 12267 bp, 10 predicted proteins | sample Neamet38_FD_203156 | JGI IMG/M metagenome (GOLD analysis project Ga0308004, IMG submission 203156) | Marine microbial communities from water near the shore, Antarctic Ocean - #38 | ecosystem: Environmental > Aquatic > Marine > Unclassified | place: Southern Ocean | collected 2014-06-06 | reverse complement strand
GAATATCAGAAGTAAGAATAAAAAGAGGACTTTAAAATAAAGCCGGTTTTTAAATTTGATGTTTTTGCTTTAAGCCTTTAAGCTTTTTGAAGTATTTCTTGTTTTAAGAATCCTTCTACTAAATTATGTACCTGTGTTGTATGTGGTACTTTAAAGTTAAAATACTGTTCTAAAGGAATTTCAAACCCTTTATAATTTAAGTAATTATTTAGAGCAGAATTTAGACCCTCGCTATATAAGTGGTGCTCTGCTCCTGTTGGATCTTCATGATACAGATCATTTTCGGCAAAACCTTCAAACTTCGGACCTGTAATATTAATTTCAAATTCATCTGGGTTTTTACCCACCGGACTATGGCTTGTGCAAGCAAATTGATGCCAAAAAGCAGATTGAATACAATTACTTTGAAACAACTGACGCACAACCTCCAAAGAATCGATGGTTTCTTGCGCTGTTTCCGTAGGAAAACCAAACATCAAATATGCGTGAACCATAATATTTTCATTAGAAAAAGCTTTGGTCACTCTTGCTACCTGCGCAATGTCTACGCCTTTTTTCATCTTTTCCAACAATCTATCGGAAGCAACTTCTAAACCTCCAGTTACTGCAATACAGCCAGATTTAGATAATAAAGAACAAAGTTCTGGAGTAAATGTTTTTTCAAAACGAATATTCGTCCACCAAGTAATATAAACCTTCCTTTCAATTAAGGTATTCGCTAAAGCTCTAAGCATTTTTGGGGGAGCGGCTTCATCCACAAAGTGAAAACCAGTAATACCCGTTTCTGATATTATCTTTTCAATTTTATTTACCAAATCGTCTGCTGTTGTATTTTGGTAATTTCCTATGTAATCTAGGGTCACATCACAAAAAGAACATTGTTTCCAATAACAACCGTGAGAAATAGTTAATTTATTCCATTTTCCATCAGACCACATTCTATGCATGGGATTCATAACATCTAAAAAAGATAAATATTTATCTGTTGGCAATCCTATATAACTAGGAGCTGGTAAATTTCTGTGATGAAATATGGTGTTTGGTATTTTATTAGCATACACCACGGTATCATCTCTGCAGATATAAGTTCTTTCTAAAGCATCTTCTCCTAATTTTCCATCTAGAAAATCTGTTATTTTTAATAACGGACCTTCACCATCATCTAAAGTTATGAAATCTATAAAATTGAAAATCCTAGGATCTGACAAACGTCTTAGTTCAGTGTTGCAATAACCACCACCCATTGCTATCTTTAATTTTGGGTACTTTTCTTTTATAAATTGAGCACATCTCAAAGCAGAAAATAAATTCCCTGGAAAAGGAACAGTGAAACATATTAAATCATACGTATCTTTTTGTAATTGTTCCGCTAACAAATACAACATTTCATCTTCTATTAACGTAGTCTCATATTGAAGATACGTATCAATAGTGTCAAAACTAGATGCTGCTCTTGCCAATTGCTCTGCATAGCGAGTAAAAGAGAAAAACTCATCTACATTAGCGTTTATAAAATCTCCTAGCTCTTCTACAAAAAGTGTGGCAATATGTTTTGCCTTGTCTAAAATACCTAACTTTCCAAATTCGGTTGTTAAGTCTTTATCTAATTTTATGCGCCTATGGCCATGAGGTAAATAATCTTTATGCACAATTTGATACGCTGCTGTAACTTCTTGCACTCTCAAATAATTCATTACAGAGTCTACCTTATTTATATATTCTTCTTTTTGATTATAAACTAAAGGTAAATCTTTATTACCAAGCATGTCTGCTTGCTTAAAAATAGCATCTATAAATTCTTTAGTAAACACTGCCGAAAACAGCGCTATACTTAAATCCATCTGCGTTGCTTTTACATCTTTAGAATCTAAAAAACCTTTGATGTATGCGGTTGCAGGGTATGCTGTATTTAACTGTGTAAAAGGTGGCGTTATTAAAAGTGTATTTATGGACATAAAAATAAATAAAGTGCAAAGATACTATCTGATTAACGAATAGTACTTAAAATTGTAATTGCTTTTTATAGATAGTCTTGAAGTTTAGGATTTACAAGAAAGAAGTACTTCTTAAAACTAGTGTTTTCTTTTACCTCGGTGATAATTGAAGCAATTTAGCTTCATTAAACATGATGACCCTAATTTGAAAAGGAGTATTGATTTCTTTCTAGCACAAATAAGAGCATCACTTAATATAGTTTCTAATAAAATAAACTTACAACAAACCCATCATTGCCTCTTTAACGATAGCAACATTTCTTTCTTTATTAGAATTTGTGCTTTTTTCTTGGGCCTTAATAATAGTTCTCATTAAGTTGATAGCCACTTTATCGAAACTAAATTTTTTATACTGATTCCCTTTTACAACCATATCTTCTACTAAGTTCTGAATTGCTTGCATATTATTACTTTTAGAAATCTTTGAAAATGCTTTTTCATACAATATTTTTGTTGCTCCTGCACCCGATAAATACATTCCAGAAACTACACTTTTTGCAATAAAAGGCAATTCTGTCTCATCATTAGATTCTATAAAAATCTTAGTTAAAGGGGTTGTTAATATTTCTCGTACCTCGTCTGGGAGTGCTTTAGATTTTTTTATAGCCATATCTTTGTCCACATAATACATTGCAACTAAAGACTTTCCTACTACAGCGTAAGACTTACTATTTAATCCCTTAATAAATATTTGTTTTAGCTCTGGATCTATTAATTTCCCTAAGGTTTCGATTGCAGCAGCTTGTACCAATGTTTTTTTATCAAATTTTGCTATTTGCGTAATTTTATTAATGGCATCTTTCTTTGAGAATTTATTGATTAAATCGATATTTTCGAGCGCTAAAACTCTTATTTTATATGAAGAATCATCCAAAGCATTTACAACTGCAGTAAAAGCACTCTTATCATCTTGTTTTTTTATCACCTCTAATAATGCTTCTTTCTTATGTGTATAATACTGAGCATTTTTTAATTGAAAAATATATTCGCTTAATACTTTGTTTTCATTTAACTCACATAATAATACACCATCTGCATTTACTTGAATTAATGCAGGTTGTATTTTAAAGTCAAAGGTAAAAGAAGCATCATTATTTTCTATAAAAACGGTTTCTCTCCTAATCTTATTTCCTTCAAAAATATCTAAAGTTAAGGGGAATTGAAAATTTTGTGCTTGCAATTGTTGAATGTTTACGGTTACTGTTTTTCTTAATTTATTGTAATCATAAGAAACATCAATTTTTGGGTGATTTGCTCCAAAATACCACTGATTAAAAAACCAATTTAAATCTTTACCTGTTACTTTCTCAAAAACTAAACGTAACTGATGCGCCTCTGCTGTCTTGTATTTGTATTTATTTAAATAGGTTTTAAGGCTTTCGAAAAAAGCTTCATCTCCAACATAATTCCGCAACATATGTAAAATAGCGCCTCCTTTATTATAGCTTACTAAATCGAACATATCTTCTTTATCTAAATACTCAAAACGGACCAGTTTTTTATCTGCTTCCTGTCCTTCTAAATAAAGTTTCACGTTTTCATACATGTGCATTTCTGCGGCTTCATTTCCATATTTATATTCTTGCCATAAATATTCGCTGTAATTTGCAAAAGACTCGTTTAAAGTTAAGTTAGACCAGCTTTCTGAAGTAACTAAATTTCCAAACCAATGATGAAAAAGCTCGTGTGCTATTGTATTTTCATGGGTATTAGTGTCTATTAACTGACCGTCAGTTTGGTATGCTTGTTCGCCATGAACCACTGCTGTTGTGTTTTCCATAGCGCCAGAAACGTAATCTCTCACAACTATCTGACTATATTTATTCCAAGGAAACTCTACTCCTAATTTGTTTGAGAAAAATTCGATCATCTCTGGAGTATTGCCAAAGATACCCTTGGCATACTTCGCATATTCTTTTTCTACATAATATTCTATTGCAATATCCTTATAGCTGTCTTTTATGATTTCAAACGCTCCAACACCGAGAAAAACTAAATATGGAGCATGTTTTTGATCCATTTTCCAATAATCTGTTCTGTTTTCTTTTTCTTTAACCTGACTAATTAATTCGCCATTAGAAAGTGTTTTGTATTTATTAGGAACCGTAATATAGATTTCTTGTGTTGTTTTTTGATTGGGAGCATCTATGGTAGGAAACCAACAACTACTGCCTTCTGTTTCACCTTGTGTCCAAATTTGTGTAGGTTTATTTTTATCTGCACCATCTGCATTTATAAAATACAATCCTTTCGCAGACGTAAATGCATTACTGCCTTGTTCTTTAATTTTTTCAGGTCTTGCAGTATATTTAATATAAATAGTGAATTTTTCTTCTTTTGTATATTTCCTTGGTAACTTAACAGTTATTTTATAATCGTCGTAGTCATACAATAATGTAGTTCCTTTTAAAGAAATTTCATGAATTAACATGGATTTTGCATCTAAAACAAAGGTGTTTGTGGCATAAAAATGAGGTTTTGCTGTAACCCAGGCTTCTCCGTTTAATTGCTTTTCTTCAAAATTAAAATCAACTTTTAACTTGGTATGAATTAAAGTATGCGTTTTTTCTTTCTCTGCTTTATATATTAAATTATTCTGAGCAAAACCTATAGCTGTAAATGCTATATAAATAAATAAAAACCAAATTTTAAGTTTCATAAATACTATTTTCTTCTATTTCTTCAAAAGTACTAATTATGGGGATACAACCTGTTAATGAGCAGTTAAAATCAAAAAAAAATAAGCCTAAATCGACTTTATGTAAATTGAAACGGTTATGATTACTTGATAAATATTTTTGAAAATTGTTGTAACGCGGGGTTATCTCCGCTAAAATCTGTGCTACTTAAAGTTTCAATGATTTTTAAGGGATTCATCTTTTTACCTAATAATCGAGCAACACCTACTCCAGTATTTTCGCCATAACCAAAAGCAATTACTTCATCTATATTTTCTGTGTCTCCAGAATAATACATGTTTACATTCATTCCTTTTACTTTCATAGACATTAAGCTTTTGTAAGCTTCATTTCCTTTAAAAATAGCGTTGAGCTTTTCTATCTCTATCTCATAAGCCAAAGAATTATCGGCTGTTTTAGGTAAGAATACAATATTTATTTTTTTGACACTTTTTATCGTTTCCCTTATATCTTCTGATACATCAGAGTTTGCAGAAAGTATTGAACTTACTGGTAAATCTCCGGTATAAAAACCTTCTTTACCACTGGTATCTACCAAATAACTTTGCAAAGATTTTTCATTTTTACAAGAACATGTAAATAGTACTAATAAAATTATAGAATATAATACTTTTGTTATTCTCATTGATATTATTTTACAGGAAAAGCAGCATGTAATAGCACCAACTTTGCCATATTTTAATGGATTAATTTTGTGTAAATGTATTTGCTAAATCAGACATTTTAGCAATATCTATAGAACCTGTTAAAGAAATAATCATAGATTTAGAAATTCCTTTTGTCTGCTTATCAATTCCTTTAATAAACATTAAAACTTCACTAACGTATTCTTTGTTTTTTGTAGATTTTACGTAGATTTTTATTCTAGAATCGTCTTCTTTAATACGCATTAGCTCTGTTAAATTGTGTTTTTTAATAGCTGAATTTGCCATTACTTCCATTTTATCAGCAATAAAACTGTCATCTGTAGAAAACATTTTAAAGCTCTTCAAATCATTGATCATAGCAAAGATTTGCATTGCCTTATTGTCTTTCATTTTATCAGGATTAAATTTTGATAAAAGCTCAAACATGTCCTTGTTTACAACTACCATATCTACCCCATCCATATCCTCTAAAGCATCGAAGAAAGATTGTGCACTTGTTACCATCGAAGTAACTGTTAATGCTATTAATAGAATTATTTTTTTCATAATCTTTGAATTTACTTGGTTTGACTAATTTTTTATTTGGTTTATTTTAATATTTTATTTATTGTGTCTTCATACGCATATAAAACAGCTACAGCTTGTTCTCCTTTTTTTAAATTTGAAGATAACAAGGTTAAACCTTTACTTACTTGCAGATATATTCTTTGAGCTTCCTTTCTTTGCTCATTCTTATCGTATTGTTGCTTGCCAAAAAATAGAACAACTAGTAAAGCTACAGACGCAGCCGTGGAGAACCAAAGTAAGTTTCTTTTTTTACTTTTCTTAGGGGCTAAATTTATGGTTTTTTTGAATAGTTCTTCTTTTGCAATAGCAAAATAATTAAATAGATATGTATATTCTTGCAAGTGCATTGCCACATTACCTCCTGTAAAATATTTTTTTAAGGTTGCTTCTTCTTGCAAAGTAGTAGTTGCATTTAAATATTTTTCTACTAATTCTTCTATGTTAGCTAACTCCATAGTTGTGATTTTTAATTAATTGTTCTCTTATTTTTTTTCTTGCTCTAGATAGCGCTACCCTTACTGCTGTTGGCTTCATATCTACCATTACACAGATCTCTTCAAAATCATATTGTTCAATATCTCTTAATTGAATAATAATTTTTTGGTGTTCTGGTAGCTTTTCTATCAATAAATGTACTTGGTTTACACTATCTTGATATTCAATTTTTTTATCTAAAGACGTTTCATTTTCTTTATAATTACTGTGTATTAATGTTAAATTATTTGCTTGCTTAGATTTTAACCTGTCATAACAATAATTCTTGGTCATTGTCATTGCAAAAGCTTCAACATTCTTATAACTAGCTATTTTTTCTTTACTTTTCCATAACTTAAAAAGTAGTTCTTGAGTAGCGTCTTCGGCCTCTTCGGTAGAAACTAACAATCTTTTTGCCAATCTAAACACCTTATCTTTAAATGGTAGAACAACTTTTAAAAAGTCTGTTTGTTTCATTAGCGTTTCTTAGTTTGTATTTCTTTAATTTCTATTCTAAAATTAATAGATTTACAACATTATGACGAGCAACAATTTAATTTGTTACACAAGTGGCTAAAAATAATACTAATTCTTTTTATATTGCGTTAGTTTTAAATTAAATATGTTCTCTAATATGAAAGAAATTATAAAAATTTGTGCAAGCCTACTCATCATATCTTCCTTTTTAAATTGTTCTAATGAAACTAGTTCAATTCCTGCAGACATAGAAATAAATGACTTTGTTTGGAAAGGTATGAATGCTTATTATTATTGGCAGAGTGATGTGCCTAATTTAGGAGACAGTCGTTTTTCTAATCAAGCTGAAATAAATAACTTTAGTGCTAGCTTTGCAACACCAGAAGATATTTTTGAATCGGTTCGTTTTCAACCAGGAATAGTCGACCGTTTTTCTTGGATTGTTGATGATTATGTAGCTTTAGAAAATGCATTTCAAGGCATTCGATTAAGTAACGGAATGGAATTTAATTTATATACAAACCAAACAAATTCAAATAATGTTTATGGTGTTGTATATTACGTGATTCCTGGTTCAGATGCAGAAAAAAAAGGTGTTTTAAGAGGAATGGTTTTTAGTGAAATTAACAATACTCAAATTACGGTTTCAAACTATAGAGATTTATTAACAAACGCAGCTAGTGTTAATTATACTCTAAAATTAGCCGATTTCAGTGCTGGAGATCCAATTTTAAATGGAACAGAAATTAATTTATCAAAAGAACAATTGCAAGAAAACCCTGTTGCTATTACAAAGGTTTTTAATGAAGGAAGTAAGAAAATTGGATACCTAATGTACAACCAATTTGCAAATTCTTTTGATGGACAGTTAAATGCTTCTTTTGGGTATTTTAAGGAAAATAATATTACCGATTTAATTATAGACTTGCGCTACAACGGCGGAGGAAGTGTTCGAACAGCAACCTATTTAGCAAGCATGATTAACGGAACTAATACAGGTAAATTATTTTCTCAAGAAATATGGAACGAAAAAGTAATGAATGCAATAGCTCCGGAATATTTCTTAAATAATTTTACAAATCAAATTTTAAATACAGACAGTAACGGAACAATTCTTTTAGATGAACCTATTAATAGTTTGTCTTTGCAGAAAGTTTATTTTATTATTACAGAAGCTACTGCATCAGCTTCAGAATTAATAATAAATGGCATGAGGCCTTATATTGATGTAAGGTTGGTAGGTACAAAAACAGTAGGAAAACAAGTAGGCTCTGTAACTTTATATGATTCTGATACTTATGGCAGAAACGGGGCTAATTTAAACGTAAACCACACCTATGCAATTCAACCTATTGTGTTAGAAATTAAAAACGCAAACTCAGAAAACAATCCAGATGGTTATATAGCAGACGATTATTTACCCGAAAACTTTGGTAGAGAAGATGGTATTATTGATTTGGGTGTCTTAGGTTTTAAGACAGATCCTTTATTAAATAAAGCAATTACTTCTATAATAGCTGGTCTTAAGTCTAACACATCTAGAAACTTCTCCTTTAAAGATAAACCACTTATGAATTCTAAATCTGAAGCGATTTTTAGTCAAGAAATGTATATTGAAGAAATAAGGAAATAACATCTTTACAACAATAAAAAAATCTAGCATGTGCTAGATTTTTTTATTAAAATTAAATATCATGTATCTAAATTTGTTTCTTACATTTCTTTATCGGTAAGAACATCGGGTCTAAACTCACTCATTATTTCTTCATCTTTAGACTTGGCATATTTAAAACCAGATTTCCACCATTTTTTCATTAATTTTTTATCAAAAACCAAAGAATTTACGGTTAAAACAGTAGGCGTATAATATAAATTAAGCTTTATATCTTTGTTAGATGCTGCCAGTTTACCAATCGTAATATTATGTCTTTCTACGTGGGTTAGCATAAAATCAAACACATCAAATAACAAAGAAAAAGGATTGGAAGCAGGCAATCTATTAAACTGCGTAACTTCTGTTTCCAAAATAATAGCATCAATTTCTGTTGCACCCCTTAAGATAGCTTCTCTAATAGGAATTAAAGAACCAAAACCACCATCTGCATATTGGCAATGATCTTTTTCTAACAAACTCATAAATGGCACATAATTACAAGAACCCCAAATCCAATCACAAAAATCTTCATATGTACAATCGTTTATAGATTTATATTCTATTTGATTTGTTGTTAAATTAGAAACCGTAACTACCACCTCTTTATGTGTTGCTTTAATTTTAAGATACATTTCCTTAGTAACCTCTCTTTTAATTAATGCACGTAAATTTTTACTTTCTCCGAACGTTTTTCTACCGTTTAAAAAGTTCCAAAACGTATTTAAGTGATTAATACTTATTACTTTTTCTCCAGCAATTCTCTTAATCTTAAAAGGATTATTACTAAAAATAGTTTTCTGGTTTACATTGGTATATATCTCCTTTAGTTCGGACAACATTCCTAGTGCTAAATGAGAAACCATTAAACTTCCAGTAGAAGTTCCTATAAATAAATCATACTTTTTATTTTTATTTTGCATGAGATATTGCGCAACACCACCTGCAAATGCGCCTTTACTTCCACCTCCAGAAATTACCAATGCTTTTTTCATTTTTTATTATGATTTGATTACTTTAGTGGTATAAAAATATTAAAAATGAAAAGAATATTCCTACTTATTTTCACTTTCCTTTTTTTAATTGGATGTACCCAAGAATACCAACCAAGAAATATAGAAAAAGTAACTATTAAAACAATTAAAATAGACAGTTCTAGTATTAGAACAATAGTTCTAACAGATCACAAAAGCATGTCTTATGCTGCCTCTAACGGTACTATTGGTTTTACTGTAGATAATGGCGTGCTCTGGCATACTTTAAAAATTAGATATCAAGACAGTATTATTCCCCATTTTAGAAGCTTTGCTTATAATGGTGCAGATTATTTTGCTTTGTCTATTGGTAACCCTGCATTATTGTATAAAATTTCTAATGGTTCAGCATCTTTAAAATATTTTGAAGAACATGAAAACGTGTTTTATGATGCCCTTACTTTTTTTGAAGACAATACCCACGGAATTGCCGTTGGGGACCCTACAGAAAACTGTGCTTCTATAATTATAACAGAAGATAGTGGAGAAACCTGGAATAAAATTCCTTGCGAAAATTTGCCAGAATTTAGCAAAGATGAAGCTTTCTTTGCAGCTAGCAATACCAATATAAAAACAATAGGAAGCACCGTTTGGATCGCTTCTGGAGGAAGTAAGGCAAGAGTTTTAAAATCTACAAATTATGGTAAAACATGGCAAATTTTTGAGACTCCAATAATTCAAGGTAATGGGCCACAAGGAATTTATTCTATTGATTTTTACAATGAAAACAAGGGAATCATAATTGGTGGAGATTATTCAGAGCCTTTGGAAAATAAAGCGAATAAAGCCGTTACTACAGATGGCGGTAAAACATGGACACTAATTGCAGACAATGAAAACCCTAATTATAAAAGTTGCGTTCAATATGTGCCTAATACAAACGGACAAGAAGTTTTTGCTGTAGGTAAAACAGGAATTTCATTTTCTAATAATGGCGGAATAACTTGGAAAGAAGTTTCTAAAGATGCATATTATGCAATTAAGTTTTTAGATAAAAATACGGCTTGGTTAAGCGGACATGAAAAAGTTGGAAAATTAAAATTATAAAAAAAGTTGAATATCAATGATTAATAAAAAACAGCTTATAGAAAGGTTTATAAAATATGTAACTATAGATACAGAATCAGACCCTAATAATCCTGCTTTTCCTAGCACGGAGAATCAGTGGGATTTGGCAAATGTTTTAGTTGAAGATTTAAAAGTAATTGGAATGCAAAACATCTCTTTAGATGAAAATTGCTACATCATGGCTACTTTACCGAGTAATGTAAGCCATAATGTACCCATTATTGGTTTTGTTTCGCATATGGATACAAGTCCCGATTTTACAGGGAAAAATGTACAACCACAAATAACAGAAAATTATCAAGGAAACGATATTATTTTAAACAAAGAAAAAAATATTATTCTATCTCCAGATTATTTTGAAGATCTATTGCAATATAAAGGGCAAACTATTATCACTACAGATGGTACAACCCTTTTAGGAGCAGATGATAAGGCTGGTATTACAGAAATTGTAACTGCTATGGAATATTTAATTCAGCATCCAGAAATAAAACATGGTACCATTAGAATTTGCTTTACGCCAGATGAGGAAGTTGGTAAAGGAGCTCATTTATTTGATGTAGAAAAATTTGGTGCAGAATGGGCATATACCATGGATGGCAGTCAGATTGGAGAGTTAGAATATGAAAATTTTAATGCAGCAAGTGCGGTTGTTAGCATAACTGGTAAAATTGTACATCCAGGCTATGCAATAGGAAAGATGATAAATTCAATGCAAATTGCCAATGAATTTATGTCTTTATTACCAGAAGCAGAAGTACCTGAAAAAACAACTGATTACCAAGGTTTTTTTCATTTACATGATATGAATGGTACTGTTGAAAAGACGGTATTAGAATATATTATAAGAGACCATGATTTAGAATTGTTTGCAAAGAGAAAGAATGTATTGCAAAATATTGCAGACAAACTAAATAAAAGAGCTGGACAAAATCTAATTGAAATAACGATAAAGGATCAATACTTTAATATGAAAGAAAAAATTGTTCCTGTAATGCATATTGTAGATTTAGTTGAAGAAACCATGGTAGATTTAGGAATAACACCATTAATTAAACCCATTAGAGGAGGAACAGACGGTTCTCAATTGTCATTTAAAGGATTGCCTTGTCCTAATATTTTTGCTGGAGGGCACAACTTCCACGGACGCTTTGAATATGTTCCTGCAGAGTCCATGGTAAAAGCAACAGAAGTTATTGTGGGCATTGCAGCAAAGATTGCTCAAAAGAATTTATAAAAAAAAGTCTCCAGAAATTCTGGAGACTTTTTTTTTATTGATTTTTATACCACTACAAAATAAAGTTCTTAAGACAATTCAGGATTTTTACCCTTTACATCTTTATAAAAATTATCGAACACTTTAAAATCCTTATGTATGTCTTCTGTTACATAATATGGCTCTGAAATTTTAATTTTCTTATTTTCAAAATCTAAGGTTGCCATTACAATAGGTACATTTGCACCTTTGGCTATATAATAGAATCCTGTTTTCCATTTGTCTACCTTTTTTCGAGTTCCTTCTGGAGATAAACCCAAACGAAATTCTTCTTTAGAATTAAAAATGTTAATTACACCCTCTACCATATTAGTGCTTTTATCTCTATCTACAGGAGTTCCTCCTAAAGCTTTAAAGAAATAACCAAAAGGCCATTTAAA
>Ga0308004_10001052_pt1 | contig 12275 bp, 12 predicted proteins | sample Neamet38_FD_203156 | JGI IMG/M metagenome (GOLD analysis project Ga0308004, IMG submission 203156) | Marine microbial communities from water near the shore, Antarctic Ocean - #38 | ecosystem: Environmental > Aquatic > Marine > Unclassified | place: Southern Ocean | collected 2014-06-06 | reverse complement strand
TTTTATTATTAAGAGCCTCACAAACATCTTTTGGTTTTAAGTTTACTGCTAAGTCTATGTCGTCAATTTTTTCTTTATTAATTGCTTTTCTAACACATCCACCTACATATCTAATTTCACTGCCAGCAGAAAAGGAGTTTATGGCATTAAATATTTGCTCTACTTCAGTTTCTTTTTTGAGTATTCTAAAGCTTAAATTTACGTAATTAAGGTTCTGTGATCTAAAAAAAATTTTATCTAATAAATTATTCATATTTGGCTGGGGCACTAGGATTCGAACCTAGGATGCCGGTACCAAAAACCAGTGCCTTACCACTTGGCTATGCCCCAATATTAATTTCATATATCACAAAAAAAAAAAATTATATAGTTTTTGATACAATACACCAATGGCTATTAAATTTCCTTTTAAATTGCCTGTAAGCATTATTGCAGGCCTCTCTAGAATGAAAATAAGCTACAATTGATGAACCCGACCCAGACATACGAGCAAATATATTATTAGGTGTAGTTGATAGGAATAATTTAATTTTTTTAAGTTTTGGATATTTTCTAAAAGCAATTTTTTCAAGGTCATTATTTAGGGTTTTTAGGTACTCCACGTCGAACATGGTCTGTTTTGGAGAATTAAATTGAGACTTAGAGAATGATTTCACTTTTGAATAAATATATTTAGTAGAACAACCAAAGATAGGTTTTACAACTAAAGTGTAAAGATTAATATTTTTATCATATTTCTTTATTTTTCCATTTGATGATAAAATAGTATTATTTGGCTTTATTCCTAAAATAACATCTGAGCCTATTTGACTACTTAATTTTTCTAATTCAATTTTTTTTATTTTTAGTATCTTCTTATTAGTAAAAAAATTAATTAAACTTGCTGCATTCATTGAGCCACCACCCATACCTGCTTCTTGTGGTATATTTTTTATAATCGTAATTTGAAATTTCTTGTTATTGAGAAAATTTTTTTTATCTAATATTTTAAGTAAAGATGTAACTGTATTTCTTTTATTGATATTTTTAGAATATCTACCTTTAAATAACACTTTATGATTTTTTGTACTAATCTGTTTTAAATAAATTAAATCATGTAAATCGATAAAAGAAATAATGCTTTCAATTTTATGTAGCTTAGTTTTTTTTCCAACTACATTTAATGCAAGATTTATTTTAGCATAAGATTTAATCTTAAAAATGTGCATAATTATGATTTTTTTAATCCTTCAATTAGTTTAATGTTGATATTTTTTTTCATATCTTCTTCAGTTTTTTCTAAATTTAAAACACTTGTCCAAAAATATCTCGCTTGAATTTTTCTATCTAATTTCCAGAGAATATCTCCGTAATGATCATTTACGATTGGATCTCCTGGCATTAATTCAACTGCTCTCTTTATAAAATTTTCTGCTTTTACAAAATCCTCTACCAGATAATATGCCCAACCTATTGAGTCTATTATATAGGGGTCATTATTTCTTTGTGCATATGCTTTTTCAAGCATCTGAAGAGAGAGATCAATTTTATATTCTCTCTCTAGCCAGGAATAAGCTAAATAATTTAAAACATATGCATCATCAGGATTAATCTTTAAGGACTCTAACAGGTCCCTATCTGAATTCTTATAATCTTTTAAACGCTCGTAACTAGTTCCTCTTCTGTATAAAATCTCGGAATATAAGTCAGAGGTAATATTAATTTTTGACAAAATCTTATCATAATAACCTATGGCAATTTTATATTTTTTGGCATTTTTATTAAAATTAGCAACATCAAATATTATTTTTATAGATGGGTCCTTAATTTTTCTAAACTTTGAATTGATAAAATTCATTGATGCTTCTTCACTTTTTTGTTTAGAAATAATTTGTGCTTCTTTTTTTATTTTAAACCAATAATAAAATTCATCATTTTCATTAAAATTTTTTAGGACTTTAACGGTTTCTTTATAATTTTGATTAACGTAGTGATTTTCTGCCAATAAAGACAAATTAAATTTGAATTTAGGATTCAAAAAATTTGCTACGTTCAAATAAAAAATTGATTTTTCATAATTTTCTTCAGAAGAATAAAGGGTAGCTACTAAAAAAAAGAATTCGCTCACTATATCATTAGATCTACTACATGAAAAAACTTTGTGAAATTCTTCCATTTCTTGATTTTCAATCCATTTTTTTCCTTGTGCAATAAGTAATGGTGAATTTAAGTATTCTAAATCATCAGCTATCCCCTTTGCTTCTTCATATTTATTATCTTCGATTAAATGATTTATATAAAAAAAAATGTATCTAGAGTAATTACCACCTTTAGCACTATCATTGTCTTGATTATTAATTAAGTTTTCAAAATAAGTTTTTGTATTTTTATCCTCTAAGTAGCATCTTTGAAAAACTTCATTAATAAATGAAAAATCTCCAAATTTATCTTTTGCAATTGGAATTTTATTTTCCTCAAAAACAAACAAATATTTTTTTAAGGTTTCAGCAATTATTAAGGCAAATCTATCGTTGTTAATGAATTTATAAGACTTTTTTAGATGTTCATTACTTTTTTTATAATCTTTCTTTTTTATACTATCTAGGGCTAAAATTAAATGTGCTTCAAAAAAATTAGAGTTAATTTCTGTTAAATTTTGCTTAACTTCACTTGCTGCTTGTTGAACCTTGCCTTCAAGTACCAATGAATAAACATATTTTTCTAGGTAAGAATTATGTCTTTTAATCAAAAGTTTTGATGACTGGAAAAACTTTAAAGCCTCAGAGTTGTTTTTATTTTCATAGGCGATTATTCCTGAAAAATAATTCGATAAATAGTGTGAATTAAATTCATTTAAAGACTTATTTTTTGAGTATAATGGGTTTTGATATAATAATATTATTAAAATAAATTTAAAAAACTTTGTTAACATGAAGTCATTGTATGACTAAAAAAGAAATAAATCAAAATACCAATCATAATTTAGAAATACTAGATTCTGTGGGATCTAACTTTATTTTTGATGAAAACCCTATCAATAGATTAAAAAATACCACATATGATCTAAAAGCTAAAAATAGTATCTATGAAATAGACAAACAAAAAAAACTTGCTGAATTAAAAATACAAATAAACTCAATTGAAGATTGTAGTCTAAAAAATAATTCACAAAAAATAGTATTAGGTGATGGAAACATTAATAGCTCTATAATGTTGGTTGGAGAAGCCCCTGGCCTCGTGGAAGATAGCACTGGACTAACATTTGCAGGTGAGGTTGGAGCCCTTTTAAAAAAGATGTTGATTGCAATAAGTATAAAAAAAGAAAATATTTACTCCACTTATGCTGTAAATTTTAGACCACCAGAAGATCGAAAACCTACATCTATTGAAATAAAAAGATATTCACAATTTCTTCAAAAACATATTTCAATCATAAAACCCAAAATCATAATTCTTATGGGGAGCACTGCCATGGAAGCATTAACTGGCCTAAACAGTAAAATCACTATAGAAAGAGGAAAATGGAAAGATGTCATAGTAAAAAATACAAATTATAATGTCATCATAACCTTTAATCCTTCATATCTTTTAAGAGTTCCTGAAAATAAGAAACACTCATGGGAAGATTTAAAAAAAATAAAACAAAAAATTATCGATTTAAAATTAAATGTCTAATGAAAATTTTAGCTGGTGTTGATGAGGTTGGTAGGGGCAGTTTAATTGGCCCTGTTTATGCGGCAGCTGTAATATTGAATAAATCAATCAATAAAAGATTATTAAGAGATTCTAAAATTTTAACTAAAGAAAAAAGAGAAGAACTTGATAAATATATTAGAGAAAACTCTATATGGGCTATAGGTCAGGCTTCAACTAAGGAAATTGAAAAAATGAATATATTACATGCAAGCTTACTCGCCATGAAAAGAGCTATACTCAAATTAAAAAAAAAACCCTCTCTTGTTTTGATTGATGGGAATAAATTGCCTGATCTTAAAAATTATAAATTAGAATATGTAATTAAAGGAGACCAAAAAATTCCTAGCATTTCAGCGGCTTCAATTATTGCAAAAGTCAGTAGAGATAGATTTGTTACAAAACTTTCAAAACAATTTAATAATTATGGATGGGATACAAATTCAGGGTACGGAACCAAAGAACATTTGCGAGCAATAAAGAAGTTCGGTATCACTGAATATCATCGAAAAACCTTTTCTCCTATTTGTGATCTTTTATAAACTCCACGTGGAACGTCACAACATCTGGTTGTTGAAAAAATTATAAACACAATTTGAATCAAATGAATGCAATCTGAAGTTGACCGTAGAATCCATTTGGAGTCTAATTGTTTTATATAAAATGAAAAATAACTTTAAAAATAAAATTATTAACGGTGACAGTCTTGAAGAATTAAAAAAAATTCCAAGTGAAACCTTTGACCTTGTTTTTGCTGACCCCCCGTACAATCTACAATTAAAGAATTCACTTACAAGACCAGACAGGACTAAAGTGAGTGCCGTTAAAGACAAATGGGACCAGTTTGAAAGCTTTAAAAAATATGACGAGTTTACAGTTGCCTGGCTTTCAGAGTGTAAAAGAATTTTAAAAAAGGATGGAGCTATTTGGGTTATAGGAAGTTATCACAATATCTTCAGAGTAGGAACTGCCATACAAAATATGGGATTCTGGATTTTAAATGATGTTATATGGAATAAGAATAATCCAATGCCTAATTTTAGAGGTACAAGATTTACTAACGCCCATGAAACATTAATTTGGGCGTCTAAAAGTGAAAAGTCAAAGTATACTTTTAACTATCAATCGTTAAAATGTTTAAATGATGATCTTCAGATGAGATCGGACTGGAAGTTACCCATTTGCAATGGGGCAGAAAGGCTTAAAAAAAATGGAAAAAAGGTTCACTCAACACAGAAACCTGAGTCTTTACTTCATAGAGTATTATTAGCATCTTCAAACAAAGGTGACCTGGTCCTAGATCCATTTTTAGGATCTGGAACTACCGCAACTGTAGCTAAAAAATTAGGTAGAAATTACTATGGAATTGAAAAAGAAAAAAATTATTTTAAAGCTGCAGAAGAAAGATTAAAAAAAACAAAACCAATAGAAGATGATTTCCTCGATACCCTTAAAAATAATAGGTCTAAGCCAAGAATTCCTTTTGGATCTTTAGTGGAGTTGGGAATAATTAAACCTGGAACAAGTATTTTTGACCAAAAGAAAAAAATTGTAGCTAAAATTATGGCTGATGGAAGCATTAAACATAATCAATCAGAAGGATCTATTCATAAAGTTGCTGCTACAATTCTTGGCTCTGAAAGTTGTAATGGTTGGACTTATTGGCATTGTAACGTAGATGGTGTGAGTGTTCCAATAGATAACTTAAGACAAAAATTGATTGCTAATAATTAATTTTTATAAATTTTCCCTAAATAACTATTAATAAACTTATTATTTTTAAAAAAGTATTTCATTGAGGTGTCCCTGACCCAAATCAAAAGTGGATTGGAAAGGTGAAAAATAAAATAATTAAATTTTGATTTCCAATCAATCATCTTGGTTCTTTTAATTCTCTCAATATTAAATTGATTATCTTCTTTTTTTAAATTTTTATACAATTCATGTGCAGCCTCGATTGATTGAGATGCGCCCTGAGCAAAAGTTGGAGGGAAGGAAAAAAAAGCATCACCAATAAGAAATGTGTTCTTATTTATTGGTTGATGTATTTCAGAGCTAATAAATATGGGAAAGCACTTAATATTTTTTAAATTTTTAATGATATCTGGATCTACTTGCTTTGATATCTCAAATAAAATGGATGAAATAAAATCACTTTTCTCAAATAAAGAATAATCAGATAACTCGCTAGCACTAAGCTTTTTTTTTAAAATACTAATAAAATTAAACTGACCTCTATTATCAATTGGATATAATACAGAGTGTAAATTAGACCCTAAAGATAAAGATATATTGCTTGGATCGATTCCATGAAGACTATCACCATCTATAGTTGCTCTTAAAGCAATAGATTTAAAATATTTTGGTTTAATTTCTCTTTTAGCAATTAATGATTTTGATTTTGAAAATATCCCATCAGATATAACCAAATAGTCACATTTAATTGAGGTACTATTTTCAAAGGTTACTTCAATATTATCACTCTCATAATCAATTTTAGTGACTTTTTTATTATAGTTTATAAAATTATCAGGAAGTTGATCTTTTAAAAAATTAATTAAAGTAAACCTTTGTAGTGTTGTGTATTTACCCTCAGTGTCATTAAAGGCTGATATATTTAAATCACATATCTTTTTCTTATTTTTTAAGGAGTAGAGATCTACTTTATTTGGATGAAATTTATCCTCTAAATTAATGTTCTGAAAACCTATTTTATTTAATAGCTTAATGCTATTAACCGAAAGTTGAATGCCATAACCCTTCTCAAGATTAACAGAATTGTTTTTTTCATAAATAGTAATTTTGTGACTTGAATTTTGCCCCAATAAGTTCGCAATATATAAACCTGATATCCCCCCTCCTATTATTGCTATTTTTTTCATTTAATTTTATCTAAATACCTAAAAATTTTTTTAGTAAATGTTGGTAGAGTATAACTTTCAAGCTTAGAGCTATCAATCCAAGAAGAGCCTGGAATGTTGTTTTTTAGCTTAGTGAATTTAAAAACTACACTCATATTCATGTTAGACATCTTAAAATTCAATGTTTTATCTGTATTATCAAATTTGGATATTTTCCTCATAGGAAATATTCTTAAGTTTTTCAAAAAATTAAATTTAATATTTTTTATCAATAAAAATTTCTTATCTTTTTTATAAATATTTATTAAATAGAATTTATCAATTTTTTTGACTATCTTTTTTACAATCTCAAAATCATTTTTTTTAAAAGATTTACAATTTTTTATTAAGGGGCATTGATTGCATAAAGGGTTTTTAGGCCGACAAACAAGGGCTCCTAATTCCATTAGAGCTTGGGCATAATCGCTTGATCTTAAAGATGTCCCAAATATTTTTTTTTTTTTAATAAGATTTTCTTTTGAAGTCTCTTTTGTTGATTTTAAGAATAATAGTCTTTTAATTACTCTTTCAATATTTCCATCAAGTGGGATGAAGGGCTCATTAAATGCAATTGCCATTATTGCATTTGCTGTATAATCACCAATCCCTGGCAATGTCTTTAACTCGTCAATAGTGTTTGGCAAGCTTCCGTTAAAATTTTGCTCTACAATTACTGCTGTTTTTTTTAAATTTTTTACTCTTGAATAATAACCAAGACCCTCCCAATACTTTAATAGCTTATTCTCATTAATTTTTGCTAATGAACTAATGTTTGGGATGTCTTTAACAAAACTATTAAAATATGGAATTACTATCGCTACTTGAGTTTGCTGCAGCATAAATTCACTTATAAGAGTGTAGTACTCTTTTTTAGCTTGTGAAATTTTCTTTCTCCAGGGTAGTTTTCTTTTATTATTATCGTACCAATAAAGAATTTTTTTTGTTAGTATAGATTTAGACATATGCAATTTAAGAATAATACTAAGCAGAGGTTTAAAACTATTCAAGGCTTAAGATCTTTTAAAGATACTTTGCCAAATAATATCAAAAAGATAATCAAAAAAAAGGGGCATATATTCTCTGAAACTCTTAATAATTGGAAATATATAGTTGGGGACAAGATTTTTCAGATATGTTATCCAAAATCATTTAAAAATTCTAATAAGCTTGGTGTCAGCACACTTCAGGTTATGGTAAAAAGAGGACATGAGGTAGATTTAGAATACTCAAAAAAAGAAATAACAGACAAAATGAATAGTTTTTTTGGCTACGCTGTTGTAGAAAAATTAAAATTTATAAGTTTTGATGATACCCAAACTAAATTTAAGAAGATGAATGAAAGTGAAAATGATGTGACAAATAATAAATATGCAGATAAGATTAATAGTATTAAAAATAATAAAATTAAAAAATCATTACTTGAATTAACTAAAATATTTAAACAAAGATGAAAAAAATATTTTCACTATTAATCATTATAATAACTGGGATTATTCCCAATTTACTTGCTGAAGAAAGCAAAATAATTAAAAGAATTTCTGAAGGTGATTCAAATGCTAAGATAACAATAATTACTTACGAGTCTCTGACTTGTGGGCATTGTGCAGACTTTCACACAAATGTTTATCCTGATCTTAAAAAAGACTTTATAGAAAAGGGTTTAGTTAAAATTGAATTTAGACACTTCCCCTTAGATATTGCTGCCTTCAACGCATCTAAGATTGGACAATGCAATAACGATGGAAAATCAAATATAATGCATATTTTGTATTCTGGTCAAAAAAAATGGGCAAAAGGAAAAACTCCAGAAGAGACAACTGAGTACTTAAAAAAGTTTCTAACAGATGCTGGTGTAGATGTAGATTTTGAGAAGTGCTTAAGTAACAAAGCTATTGAAGATTATATTTTGAATGATCGAATCGACGGGGTAAAAAAATTTAAAGTTAATGCTACTCCTACGATAATAATTAATGACAAAAAGTTTGAAAAAGCTCTTAATTACAAAAATTTAAAAAAATATCTTGAAAAACTGATATAAGTTAAGGCATGGAGTTTAAAAAAATCCAATTAAATGGATTTAAATCATTTGCTGACAAAACTAACTTTCTTATTGAAAGTGGTTTAACTGGAATTGTTGGTCCAAACGGCTGTGGGAAATCCAATATTGTAGAGTCTTTAAGGTGGGCAATGGGCGAAACCTCTGCAAAAAGTATGCGTGGTTCAGGCATGGAAGATGTTATTTTTAATGGAACGTCAAATAAGACTTCAAAAAATATAGCAGAAGTTTCAATCACAATAGACAATGCAAGTCACGAAGGGCCCCTACAATATAAAGATCAAGATCAGATAGAGGTTAAAAGAAAAATTGAAAAGGATAAAGGTTCTAAATTTTACATAAACAATAAAGAAGTTAGGGCTAGGGACGCACAAATGTTTTTTGCAGACTTGTCAACTGGTGCTCACTCACCATCAATGATAAGCCAAGGACGTATTGGGGCTTTAGTTACTGCAAAGCCTACAGACAGAAGATCCATTTTGGAAGAGGCAGCAAATATTTCAGGGTTACATGTGAGAAGACATGAAGCAGAACTGAGATTAAATGCGGCAGATACAAATTTAAAAAGAGCTGATGAGTTAAGAAGACAGCAAGAAAAGCAATTAGCCAATCTTCAAAAACAAGCTGAGGAAGCAACAAAATACAAGCTCATATCTGAAGAAATTAAAAAAATTGAAGCAGGCCTATATTACCTAAAATTATTAGATATCGATAATGAAATTAGAATAGAAAATGAAATCAATACCGAGGCTGAGGGAGGAGTAAGTAGCTTTAACCAGCAAATTGCTGAGTTTGAAAAATCAATCAAGACAGAAACAGAAAAAGTTACACCTCTTAGAGAAAAAAATATTGAAAATCTATCAAAAATTCAACGAATGAATTTAGAATTACAAAATCTCGACGAAGAAAATGTAAGAACCCAAGATGAAATAGAAAATTTTAAAAAATCTCTAAAAACTATTGAGGAAGATATTGATAGAGAAAGAGGTATCGTAATTGATGCAAATTCGAATGAAAAAAGATTAAAAGAGGAAAAAGGAGAACTAATAGAAATAGATTCGAAGTATTTTGAGACCGAAAAATTATCAAACGAAGACCTCGAAAAAGCCAAAAATTTACTAAAAGATGAACAGAAAGCTGTTGATAAAATTATTGATATATTTGCAAATGGAAACATAAATATAAGTATCGATCCAATTAAAGAAGTTATCAATACAATCGAAAAAATTAAAGACTTAATTAATAGAAATGAAGCTAACCAGGCGCTTACGTTGCTTGATAGAACTAGGATTGAATTAAATAATTTCTTAAATAATCTGGCTAACGATGAAAGTAAAAATAAACTAGCAGACATCAATAAAAAAAATGGCAATATAAAATTATTACAAGAAAAATATGCTGACAGTTTTAGTAAAAACCAATCAATAAAAAAAGAGTCTGTAAAAAGAAATGAAAGAATTAAAGCCATTGAAATTGAGGTTGAAAGCTGGAAAAATTTACTTTCAAATTCTCAAAAGATGGTTGCTGAATTAACTGAGAGAAAAAATAGATTATTATCACAATTAAATGAACGTGATCAGCAACCAAAAGTACAAGCTGAAAAAAAAGGACAAATAACTGAAGGTTTAAGAATATCTGAAAATGAAAAGATGGAGAATGAAAAATTTGTCGAAGAAACAGATAAAAAGATCAACTCATTAAGACTTGAACTAAATGAAGTGCAAGAAAGATCGATTCAAATTAGAGAAAGAAAAGCAAGTTCTGGTGCAACGATTGAAGGTTTAAAAAAACGTAAAGAAGACTTGTTAGAAAGAGTAAACTCTGAACTAAATCTTGAAGAAGAAAATATTCTTGAAAACTCTAATTTAAATGGTGTTGAGGAATTACCTAATTCAACTATTCAAGAAGATGCTTTAGATGAAAAAAAGAGAGAAAGAGAAAAACTTGGTTCAGTTAATTTAAGGGCTGATGAAGAAACTAGCAAATATGAAGTAGACATAAAAAAAATGGAGCAAGATAGGGAAGATCTTGTTTCTGCAATTCTTAAGTTGAAAGAAAGTATTAATGAATTAAACCAAAAAGGAAGAGAAAGACTTTTGGAGGCTTTTGAAAAAGTTAATAGAAAGTTTAATGAGGTTTATACAAAATTATTTAATGGGGGGAGCGCTAAACTAGAATTAGTTGATTCTGATGATCCATTAGAAGCAGGCCTTGAAATGCTAGTAAGTCCTCCTGGTAAAAGATTGCAGTCGATAACTTTATTATCTGGTGGAGAACAGGCCTTAACTGCTTTGTCTCTAATCTTTGCTGTATTCTTAACTAATCCATCTCCAATTTGTGTTTTAGATGAAGTTGATGCACCACTAGACGATGCCAATGTAACTAGATTTTGTGGCCTTTTAGAAGACCTCACTAAAATAACAAATACAAAGTTTATTATTGTAACTCACCATGCGCTTACGATGTCTAAAATGAATAGACTTTATGGGGTTACTATGCCTGAAAAGGGAATTAGCCAATTAGTGGCCGTTGATTTACAAAAAGCTGAGAGTATGGTTGCATAACAATTAATGTCTAAAGATTCCCTTAAAACTCGCTTAGAGATTGTAAAATCTAGAATTTTAAAGAAGGAGCTGTATAAAGATAAGGATCAACCCTCACCTATTGGCGCTGCTTTTAAATTAAGTACAGAATTAGTGGCTGCAGTGGCAATTGGGACAATTATTGGGTTTATTTTAGACAAGACCTTTGGTACTACACCCTGGTTAATAATTATATTTTTTTTTTTAGGTGTGGCCGCTGGAATTGTTAATGTGTTCAGATCTGCAAAAAATATGCAAAAATAGATAGAAAAAACTATGGCAACAAACCCAATGGCTCAATTCGAAGTATATAGAATTGGACCAGAAATAAAATTAGGATCAATAGATATTTCGTTTACAAATTCAAGTTTGTTTATGATAATCAGCTCTTTAGCAATACTATTAATTTTTAACCTTGGATCGAAAAAAAATTCTTTATTGCCAAGCAAAATACAGCTTTTAGCAGAATTAAGTTATTCGTTCGTTTCAAAGATGATTAGTGATACCGCTGGATCAAAAGCTAAACCTTATTTTTCATTTATTTTTTCACTATTTATGTTTGTTTTATTTTGCAACATGTTTGGCATGATGCCTTATTCATTCACAGTAACTAGTCACATAATTGTGACTTTTGTTTTGGCTTTTTTTGTTTTTGCTGGAGTAACTGTAATAGGTTTTATGAAGCATGGGTTGGGTTATTTGAAGCTATTTGTTCCTAGTGGTGTTCCTAAATTTTTACTACCATTAATAATTATCATTGAAGTTATTTCATACCTAAGTCGACCTATTAGTCTTTCAGTTCGTTTATTTGCTAATATGCTTGCAGGACACACTATGATGAAAGTTTTCGGAGGCTTTGTAATAAGTCTCGGGATAGTTGGTGGATGGCTTCCACTGAGTTTTTCGGTTGCGTTAACTGGTTTGGAGTTCTTAGTTGCTTTCCTTCAAGCGTATGTTTTTGCAATCTTAACCTGCATCTATTTAAATGATGCATTAAATTTACACCATTAACTAACATAAGGAGGATATAATGGAATTAGAAGCAGCAAAAATGATCGGAGCAGG
>Ga0308004_10001041_pt1 | contig 12328 bp, 12 predicted proteins | sample Neamet38_FD_203156 | JGI IMG/M metagenome (GOLD analysis project Ga0308004, IMG submission 203156) | Marine microbial communities from water near the shore, Antarctic Ocean - #38 | ecosystem: Environmental > Aquatic > Marine > Unclassified | place: Southern Ocean | collected 2014-06-06 | reverse complement strand
AAGAATTAAAGGATAATAATAAGTCACAAAATTGCAAAGTAAAGAAGTTGCAAAGTTTGTTTTAGATAAAATAAAATATGAATATAAGTAAGTTAAAAACATTAGGACAATTAGTAAAATCTGGATACACATCTAGGTCTATTAAAGACGAGTTACGAGAAAACCTTATTAGTAAAATAATGAGTAAAGAAACTGTTTTTAAAGGAGTTCACGGATATGAAAACACCGTAATTCCTGAGTTAGAAAGAGCCATTTTAAGCAAGCATAATATTAATTTATTAGGCTTACGAGGACAAGCAAAAACGCGTTTGGCAAGATTGATGGTCAATTTATTAGATGAATATATTCCAGTTGTAGAAGGTTCTGAAATTAATGATGATCCATTGCACCCGATTTCAAGATTTTCGATTGAAACGATCAAAGAAAAAGGAGATGATACACCTATTTTTTGGATGCATAGAGACGAACGTTTTGCAGAAAAATTAGCAACACCAGATGTTACTGTTGCAGATATTATTGGTGATGTTGATCCAATAAAAGCAGCAAACTTAAAGTTAAGTTATGCAGATGATAGGGTGATTCATTATGGAATGATCCCTAGAGCAAACAGGTGTATTTTTGTAATTAATGAATTACCAGACTTGCAAGCCAGAATTCAGGTAGCATTATTTAATATTTTACAAGAAGGTGATATTCAAATTAGAGGATTTAAAATGCGTCTAAATTTAGACATGCAATTTATTTTTACTGCAAATCCAGAAGACTATACCAATAGAGGAAGTATTGTTACTCCTTTAAAAGATAGAATTGGTTCGCAAATCTTAACACACTATCCTGAAGATATAGAAACTGCAAAAACAATAACACAGCAAGAAACAAATAAGGCAAGTGCCCAAAAAGAATTTATAGATGTGCCAGAGCTATCTAGAGATTTATTAGAGCAAATAGTATTCGAAGCCAGAGATAGTGAATATATAGATGCTAAAAGTGGTGTTAGTGCGCGTTTAAGTATTTCTGCATTTGAAAATTTATTAAGTACAGCAGAAAGAAGAGCCTTGATATCTGGAGATGAGAAAACGATGATTCGCTTAAGCGATTTTGACGGAATTATTCCAGCCATTACCGGTAAGGTAGAATTGGTTTATGAAGGAGAGCAAGAAGGTGCTCATGTAGTTGCTGATGGTCTAATTAAAAAAGCAGTAACAACATTATTTCCTATTTATTTCCCTGAAATTAAAAAATTAGAAAAACAAAGTGAAGAAACACCTTATGATGATATTATTTCTTGGTTCTTTAATACAGAAGAAGATTTTGAATTATTAGATGATTATACTGAAGAGCAATACAAAGCAGAATTAGATAAAGTAAAGCCTTTAGATCAATTTATAAAAGAACATCAGCCAAACATGAATGAAACAGATACATATTTCATGAAAGAATTTATATTGTGGGCTTTAGTAGAATTTAAAAAATTAAGCAAATATCGCTTTGCAGAAGGAACTCAGTTTAAAGATCCTTATGGTAGTTTTATAAGTGGACTGTAATTGATTATCTATTTTCATGAAATTTAATATGAATAATGCAAAACCGAATTATTTCTATAATTCGGTTTTTTTTTAGTCCTTTTTTTAGGTAATGCAAGCAATAAATCTGTTATTTTCTCCAAATTTTATTTGGAAAAACAACCACGCTCTCGTGGCCATTTTCACCAACTGAAGACACACCAAAAAAGAAGTTATCTATCACAATTCCATCTAATATAAATTGGGTTGCTTCTACATATCTAGAATTGTCCCAAGTTGGCGATGTTGTATCGCGCCAATAAATTTTATAACCTTTCGCACCAGCCACATCACTCCATTTTAATCTAGCATTTGCCTCTACAACTCCACCAATAAAAACCTCTTTTGGAGCGGCCGGAGACCAAGCTAAACTTGCCAAGTTGATTGCATTTACAGCTGTTAATTTTTTAGCATATCCGAAATTTACATGTTCAAAAGTATCCCCATAATTAATTCCGTTTTCAATTCTAATATCTTGGTGTTGTTGAGTATAATTCTCATGGGCTTCCATAATTCTTATCCCTGCAAAACCCAAGTCGTTAAAAGGTCTGTGATGCCCTCCTCTTCCAAATCTATCCAATCTATAAATCATCATCGGGTTCATTTCTGGCATATACATTTTTACATTTTTATGTATATATCTTGCCAATTGTCTAGAAATTCCGTCTACTTCACCTCCATAAAAACGTCTCATTGTACGTGCTCTTTCAGTTTCATTTGCAGGAACAGGTTCAGAAAAAATTCTGAATGAACGATTGTCTATAACTCCATCTACACCGGTAATATTACCAATCATATCATTATTTAAAATTCCGATAATATCCCAACCTTTGTCGAGAGCATATTTTGCTAAACCAGCACCGCCAAATAAGCCTTGCTCCTCACCAGAAAGTCCTACATATATAATACTACTCTCAAATTTGTATTTACTTAAAACCCTTGCGGCCTCGATAGTTCCTGCCATGCCAGATGCATTGTCGTTAGCGCCAGGCGCATCTGTAGTAAAATCCATAGTATCACTAGCACGAGAATCTATATCGCCACTCATAATTACATATTTGTTTGGGTACCTTGTTCCTTTTTGAACCGCAACTACATTTACAATCCAAGCATCATGCGGTACTCTTCTATTTTCTTTTTTTGTGACAAAATCCTTCTGATAGAAAACCTCCATACAATTGTCACATGCTTTAGAAATTACATCAAATTCCGATTTTACCCAACGTCTTGCAGCACCAATACCTTGTGTCGTAGAAATGGTGTCAGAAAATGTATTTCTTGTACCAAATTCAGTTAAAGTTTTTACGTTTGCTTTGATTCTTTTTGCAGAAACTGCCTTTATAATATCATATATTTTTGAATCTGTTTGAGCAAATGTAGAAATTGTAAATAATAAGAATAAAATGGAAATACTTTTCATTAAAATAAATTTTAGAGAACTAAAATACAAAAGAAAAAGGAAAGTATTTTGTATTAAGATATACTCTTGTAAATATTATTTATTTAAATCAAATAAGTAACCAATAGACAAATTAAAGAAACCAGTCGTTTTTAGAGAATTTTCATTGATCAAAGAATTTGGTAAATTTAGATTGTAGCCTACTTCAAAATCCCAAGAATTGGTAGTTAAATAAAGCGGTATGTTTATTTGCGTGTTTAACAAATCGAACACATCAAAATTAAAAGTTCGAGGCACAATTGTACCCGCAATAAATTCTTCTTTAATTATTGTGAAATTCTGTTTTGCAACTATAAAATTTATTCGCGGTCTAAAACGTAGAGCAAAATTTGGCATTCTTTTTAAAGTGAAGTTTACAAAACTACTAGAAACAAATTGGTAACTTTTTTCTGTACCAAATAAATAAGAAGCTCCAAAACTTGTCCCTACAGTTCTTTTTTTATTTCTGATTCCTAGACTTACATCCAACGAATTTGTAAAACCATCATAGCCATCAGAATAAAAATACTTTGTATAACCTAAATTATAAACGATATTTTTATTTTTTCCTAAGGTTTTAAAATACCCTAAAGAAGCACTCGTAAAATCCCAATTTGGATCAAAATTTTGGTAATAAATCCCTGAGATACTTGCGTTAAATCCTGAGGAATGATAATAAGATACTTGCGGAATAATATTGAATTGATCTGCACCAGAATCTCTTCCTGAGAAAAAAGTGTTACTATTATAAGAAACCGAAGTGTATAAGAAATCAAAAGAAAAATCGCTTTCTATTAACTCATCTAAAAACTGTTGATTGTTAAAAAAAAGTTCGTCTAATAAACCATCTAAATTCTCTAAATTTTCTTCTTGAGTATAAGCACAAAAAGAGGTTGCTATTGAAAACAATAGCAACCCAAAAACTTTTATAATGTTTTTTAATTCTTGTAAAAGATGTGTCATAAATAGTTAAATGCTAATTACCGCTGTTTCTTTTTTTTCTTCCGTTATTAGCATTATTTACTCTTGGTCCATCTTTAAGTTCTCCTATGTCTTTAGAATTTCTAATTTTATCAATTCTTTCTTTTAGCATTTTTCTTTGCTCACCTGTAAGTGTTTTCCTGAAATTATCTCTGGTTTTTCTCAAACTAACTTGTTGATTTTTAACCATGCTTTTTTGATTTCTAGAAAATGTAGCTACTAAATGTTTTCTTATTTCGTACTTAGAAATTGTTTTATTTCTTAAAAGAACTAATTGCTCTTTGGTAAGTGATGCTTTAAAAGCTTCACGATTTATTTTCATAACTTCTTTTTCTTTCTGTAATAAATCCCTTTGATGCTGTGTTAACTCTTTTTGAATTAAACTAAAACTAGAGTCTTGAGCAAAAACGGCTGTATTAAATAGCATCAGACTAAGAAAGCTTAAAGATAACATGATGGTTTTTAATTTCATTTTTTTTGTTTTTAACTCTTAAATTTCTAGAGTACTAAATTTAATCTTTACAGGCTACTTTTGCTGCAAGCATTTCATCAGCATTACTTATAGTTGCAGTAGTTTCATCTTTATAAATAATATCTACTGGGAAATTCAAAACTCCTTTTTCTTCTGCAGTTGGATTATCTATATACCATTCTTTAACTAACTCGAAATCAGCTTTTTCATTTACAGCAATTACACTTGCATCTGGCATAGTAAAACTTACAGGAAGTAAAAGTCTAAAACATTTTCTTTTGTCTTTATTTTCTTTACAAGCAAGCTTAACGTCTTTTAGTTCATCAATATTTAATAACGTCTGCACTGTACCATCCTTTAAAACAATATCAAGAGGGAAAACCAATTCTGGTCGCTCATTTGCATCAGGGTTTGCACGATACCATTGTTTTACTAAATCCCAATCTTCTTTACTATCTAAAGTGATTGTAGAATTATCTGGCATGAAAAAGGTTAAAGGAAAAGAAAATTCAAAACATTTATGTCTTTTTTTACTTCTTTCTTTATTTTTGTCTACCAATTGTTTTCCTTCTAATGAAAAGTAAACATCACTTTTCTCCTCTTCTCTAGATTTATTGTCTGTTGCTATTGCAACTTTATATCCTAAGCCTGCTGCTAATTCAGCACCTATAGTATAACTATCTAATAAATCGCCGTTAAAAGCCCTATCAGTTAAAGATGGTAAGTTAGTAAGAGCTATCGTAGTTTTTGCAGCATTTTCAATTTTTTCTATTAAAGCAGTATCATCTGGTGTTAACTCTAAAGCATCAGAGCAAGATGTAAATGATAAAGCTGATAAAATACAGGCAGTAATTGTAAAAAATAAAATATTTGATTTAGAAATACTCTTTTTTGAAATTGAAGTTATCATAATTGTAAGTTTTTAATTAATAATTATTTCTATTACTTAGAACTGAACTTTTTAAAATAGTTTGAAAATTTTTATTTTTTTTTCACAAAACCAGAGTTTCGATCAATCCATAATCAATATAATAATTTAATAATGAGTCCTCTAAAATTAAGCTATCTAAAACTAAATTGTCTAATTTTTGTTCAGAAATTTCTGCTTTAACCAAAATTTCATTAAATAAAGTAGCATCGGTAAATGCATCAATTTCAGATTCATCCACTAATAAAGACTCAATTAAAATAGTATCCGAAAAAACGAACAACTCAAAATTAGTCTCCTCTAAAACATCTGTTTTATTGGAACTTTGTAACCAAACTGTTAAACATAAAATAAAGACTAAAGATGCTGCTGCCATATATTTAAATTGAGGTCGCATCCAAAAAACCAATTGCTTTTTAGTTTTTTTAATTTTAATATCTTCATTTATCTTGTTTAAAATTGAGCTTTTTGATTTTGCAAAATATCCTTCAGGAATTTGTGTTCCTAAGTATTTATTGTGATGTTTAAAAACATCATCCTTAAAACCTTCCTCTAGAAAGTTTTGTCTTTTGTTATTTTCTGTTGATTTATTCATCATACATATGTTAGACCCAACTTTTTATAAATAGTTTGGATTTATAAAAATATTTTTTCTTCAATAATTTTCACTGTTGTGTAATAAGTTGACTTTAAGGTACTTTCTGAAACTTCTAAAATTTCAGATATCTTTCTAAAACTTAAGTCATCGAAGTATTTCATCTGAAAAACTCGTCGTTGTTTTTCGGTAAATCTGGCAATAATATTAGTAAGCTTTTTCTGAATTTCATCTCCATCAAAATATTCATCTTCAAATAAAACTTCAAGATGAGAGTCAGAAATAGTATCAATATCTTTATACCTTTTTTTATTATTATTCTCTAAGAAACGCATGGATTCATTGTATGCAATTCTATACATCCATGTATGTAAACTACTTTTAGCTTCAAATTTTTGAATATTTTTATAGATTCTAATAAATGTATTTTGCAAAACATCATCAGCATTCTCGTGGGTTGAAACAATCTTTCTAATATGCCAATACAAACGTTCTTGATAGGTATCAAGTAGCTCACTAAAAGCGGTATCTTTTAGTGTAGCATTTTTCAACTTTTCAATAAGTGCTTCGTCTTTATCCAACTACTTTTGGTTAATTTCTATTCTTTGACCTTAAAAAGCCTTAATAGTTTGATGAATTTATAAAATTAAATTCTAAAGATAATAGAATATAGATTTTATAAATAGTTTTATCAATTATTAAGTATCAATTAATAAGAAAAAATTTAGAATCATTGGTATATTTATATTCTTGTTTAATTTTTTAAGTACATCAAATGAAAATAATTGTTTCTCCAACAAAATCTTTAGATTTCGGAAGTAATGTGCCAACAAATCTGTTTACCCAGCCTCGTTTTTTAGAGCAATCTAAAAAGTTAAATGCGAAATTAAAAACACTTTCTAAAAATGAAATTGGTGACTTAATGGGTATTTCTGAAGCTTTGTCTCAATTAAATTATGAACGCAACCAAATTTGGGAGACTCCATTTACAAAAGAAAACGCAAAACAGGCAGTATACTCTTTTACTGGTGCCGTTTTTAAAGGAATTGATGTAAACTCTTTACCTGAAGAAAAAATACCTGTATTACAAGATAGATTGCGAATTTTATCTGGTTTGTATGGGGTCTTAAAACCCCTAGACTTAATACAACCGTACCGATTAGAAATGGGAACAAAATTAAAAGTTGATAACATAGAAAATCTCTATAAGTTTTGGAATAATGAGCTCGCCGATTCTTTAAATGAAGAATTAAAAGATGATGAGTTATTGATAAACTTAGCAAGTGCAGAGTATTTTAGAGCATTGCCAGTAAAGGCATTAAAAGTACCAATGATTACTCCTGTTTTTAAAGAATTAAAAAACGGTCAATATAAGATAGTGATGACTTATGCCAAAAAAGCACGTGGCCTAATGGTCCGTTTTATTATAGAAAATCAAATAAATACCATAGAACAGCTAAAAGGTTTTAATATTGATAATTATCGTTTTTCTGCTGAGATGTCTACTGAAACTGAATTACTATTTACACGTTAAAGTTTAGAATTCTATTCATACTTTAAGATATTTACAGTGCTTAGTGAATTAATTTTTCATTCTATGCATTACCCACGTATGAGGCGCTGTAACAGCAAATAATATTACGAAAACAACGGTAGCTAGCAGCTTAATTTCTGGTAATAATTGATACAGAACTAAAAGACCGACAATGCTTATTACCCAATAAATTAGAGCTTTTTTCACATAAGCAATAACATTTCTCTTATTTAAACTTCCAGAAATAAATTCTATTTGAAGTATAATTGAAGGTATTGAATGCCAAAGAATAAAATAAATAGCAAAACCTAAAATTAAGGAAGAGGTATTAAAAACAAGAAAAAGTAGCACTAAATAAAGAAACTCCCTCAAAAATAATACTGACTCATTTCTTTTCATTATGATTAAATATACACTTCCAGCACTTAAAAAAATAGCACTCACAATTAAAGTAATCTCAATTTGAATCTTTGAAAAAGTTCGCCCTGTTAACTCTGTCATTATAACATCTACATCACTCATTGATTGATAAAAAAGTAAAGCAAAAATAAATAGACCATAGGATAAAAAGTAAACAGCATTAAAAACAAAATTTACATTTATTTTATGACTAAGGTGCTCCTCACCAAAATGGTATGCACTTAGAACAACAAATAATACGATTGCAACAAATGAACTGAACAAATAAATTACAACACATAATAGTATAATACCTATATAAATAAAAAGATTTTTTATCAGTTTTTTATCTTTTTGCTCCTTAGTTGATAAAATTAATAAATCATTAGCTCCGTGCAAGATGCCAACCGAGATAACCATTATATATGCTATGAAATCTTCTACAACCTCTCCAAATTGAATACTGACCCAAAACAAGAAAAATGTAAAAAAAAGCATGAAATTTTCGTAATTTCTAATAAATATTGAATTCATATTGCAAACTTAATAATTTTATTCATATATTTGTTTATCGTTTACATTAAAACGTTTAACAATTAATTACTAACTTAAATTTTTAACAATGAATTTATCATTAAATTTTTTATCAGTTGCTAAAATGGCAGCAGACGATTATGTTGGATTTACATTTTTTGTGGGATGTATGGCTATGATGGCTGCATCAGTATTTTTCTTCTTATCAATGAATAGTTTTGACAAGAAATGGAGAACTTCAATCCTTGTATCTGGTTTAATTACTTTTATTGCAGCAGTGCACTATTTTTATATGAGAGATTATTGGGCAGCTTTCGGAGAGTCTCCAACATTTTTCAGATATATTGATTGGGTCTTAACAGTGCCATTAATGTGTGTTGAGTTTTACTTGATATTAAAAGTAGCTGGGGCTAAAAAATCTATGATGTGGAGATTAATCTTTTTATCTGTAGTAATGTTAGTTACAGGATACATTGGTGAAACTTTAGACAGAGACAACGCTTGGTTCTGGGGGTTACTTTCAGGAGCGGCTTACTTTGTAATTGCATATGACATTTGGTTAGGAGCTGCTAAAAAATTAGCTGTTGCAGCTGGTGGTGCAGTATTAAAGGCTCACAAAGCATTATGTTGGTTTGTTTTAGTTGGTTGGGTTATCTATCCTATTGGATATATGGCTGGAACTCCAGGATGGTACGAAGGTATCTTTGGAGGAATGAACTTAGATATTATTTATAATATTGGAGACGCTATTAACAAAATAGGATTTGGTTTAGTTGTTTATACTTTAGCAGTAAATAGCTCAAACGATTAATTAGATATTGATTATTGATTAGTCAAAAAAATCCCCAAGAAATGATTTAGACCTATTCTTGGGGATTTTAAATTTAATTGAAATACAATTACTGTAATTACAAAAAGAAATTATTTAGTTTTAAATGGTAAGTATGGACTTTTTATCCAATTTACCAAACTAGAAATAATACCATAGAAGAACTTATAGATTGCCAAAGAAACATAAAGTTTAGCTAACACTACAGCTACACCAACATACTCCCAAGCAACAGACATTAAGCCATTCCAACTCCATGCGCTTCCTGCAGCCATTGTAGGATCCCAATTAGCCCAATCGTTAGCTAAAATATTTCCTAAAAATTCAAGCTGTAAAGCATTTGCTAATTCTGAAGTAGCGGCCATTGGTAAAGCATAAGCATACTCAATATTAGAAATCCATGCCGTAGCAAAATCTCCAGAAATACTCATTGAAGTAGCCCAAGATAATGTCATAGCAAAAGCACCAAACAATGCAACCAACGCAGCAACATGTCCAAAAACTTTAATATTAGCAATTGCTAAATCTCTAAAAATAAAATCTATAGTACCACTTTTAGATGCAGCCAAGCTATCTCCTGCCGATCTTATTACCTGAGAAATAGGAAATGCAGCATACACCCAAATAAGCATTGAAAGAATATTTGCTAAAATATCCAATTTCTCTCCCATTCCACCCGACCAAATTGGGGATAATGTGACCATTAATGATGCTAATAAAACTACAAGTGCAGAAATACTGTAAAATTTACCCACCCACTTTGGGATGTTTCCTTCTGAATCTTGAACACCTGCATTAAAAGTGTTACCTGGTAACTTTGAATTGATTAATTGAGGTAGATCAATTAACTTGTTTAAAAATTTTTCCATTATAAATATTTATTGATTAGTAAATCAATATTACAAATAATTAACTAATTAACAATGTATTAATTTTTTAACAGAGTTATTATCACATTAATAAAATGGATTAATTAAAATTACAATAATCGTAAATTATTAATATTAATAGTACTTAAGAGCAGTATTTAACCTTTATCAAGTTTTAAATTAGCTTGTTAATAACTTATTTTTATTTAAATTTATAAAAATCTGATTATGAGCATTTTTGAACAAATAGTGCTTCATTTTTAGAATTAAAAAAAAATAACAAAGGATTCTAATATTCAAAAAACAAGAAGTGAAGACTAATTAATTTGTGTTTTTAATATGTATATAAATACACAGGATTTAATATTGCACTAACAATCTGCCAAACCAACATTAATAGCCAAGCCACCCTCTGAAGTTTCTTTATAATTTTTATGCATATCTTTTGCAGTTTCCCACATAGTATCAATTACATTATCTAAAGGGACTTTAACCTCTTTAGGGTTCGTTTCTAAAGCCATTTCTGCAGCATTAATAGCCTTAATAGCACCCATTGCATTTCTTTCTATACAAGGCACTTGAACTAAACCTCCTATAGGATCGCAGGTTAATCCCAAATGATGTTCCATTGCAATTTCTGCTGCAACTAGAGATTGCGCGGGTGTGCCACCCAACAATTCTGTTAATGCTGCGGCTGCCATTGCAGAAGAAACTCCTATCTCTGCTTGACAACCACCCATTGCCGCCGAAATTGTAGCATTCTTCTTAAAAATACTACCAATTTCACCAGCAGTTAATAAAAACTGTTTGATATGTCTAAAATCTGCTTCATGATTTTCTATCACTAAATAATACATTAAAACTGCCGGAATTACCCCTGCACTTCCATTAGTCGGCGCAGTTACAACTCTACCTAAAGAAGCATTTACTTCATTTACAGAAAGTGCAAAACAGCTTACCCATTTTAAAATTTCTCTAAATTTCACCTCCGTACTTCTTATGGCAGTTATCCATTCTTTAGGATTTGTATAAATAGTGTCTTTAATTAATTTTTGATGCGAAGAAAAAGCTCTGCGTTTCACATTTAATCCTCCAGGAAGTATACCTTCTGTATGACAACCTATATGCGTGCATTCTAACATTGTTTCCCAGATTCTATTCAACTCAAAATCTATCTCTTCTAACGAACGTAATTCTAATTCATTCTTTAAAACGATATCAGAAATTAGTAAATTTTCTTTTTCACAATATTCTTCTAATTGAAATGCTCTATTAATAGGATACGGAAAGTTATTTTCAGTAATTTCTATTTCATCTTCGAGGAGATTATTCTCTTGCACAACAAAACCGCCTCCAATTGAATAATAGGTTGCTGTAGCTATTTCTTTACCCTTACAAAAGCCTCTGAATTTGATACCATTGGCATGAAACGGCAAAAACTCTTGATTAAAGACAATATTATCTACTGAAAAATTAATTTCTCTTTCATTATTAAAATTGAGCTTATTAGTACTTTTTATTTTATTAGTAATCTTCTCAATACTGGATACCGGAATATATTCTGGATCAGCGCCACTTAAACCCAACAAAATAGCATAATCTGTTGCATGCCCTTTTCCAGTGCGTGCCAGAGAGCCAAATAAATCTATCCTAATTCCATCTATTTCTTTAAAAACAGAAAGTTCTTTTAAAGAAAAAATCCATTTCTGGGCAGCCTTCCAAGGACCAAGTGTGTGAGAACTAGAAGGTCCGACACCAATCTTAAACATATCAAAAACGCTAATAAATTGTGACATTCGTAAATATTTTAATAATAGATGGCGTAAATGTAAAAAATACCCCACAATTAACTGTCTTTTTTTATATAATTCAATAAATAAATTATTTTAAAACTCTGGTTATTTCATGAAAACTGTTTATTTTCTTAAATACATGTCTACCTACCAGTATTTAAGTGGACGTAATTTATGTCAACATGTCACGTATTTAATTCTTAAATAAAATAAAACTGACATTTATATTGAAAAAAGTGGTTGGCACACAGTTTGACTAATAAAAAATGTAAAGTTGAATTTATAAAATATTAAAATAAATATTATGAGTAAAATAATTGGAATAGATTTAGGAACAACAAATTCTTGTGTTTCTGTAATGGAAGGTAATGAGCCAGTTGTAATTCCTAATTCA
>Ga0308004_10001036_pt1 | contig 12340 bp, 7 predicted proteins | sample Neamet38_FD_203156 | JGI IMG/M metagenome (GOLD analysis project Ga0308004, IMG submission 203156) | Marine microbial communities from water near the shore, Antarctic Ocean - #38 | ecosystem: Environmental > Aquatic > Marine > Unclassified | place: Southern Ocean | collected 2014-06-06 | reverse complement strand
AAAAATCGGTTTTGGTACTTTGTTAGTATCTCACTGTATCCAGCTTCATCAATTTTGTTTAAAATATGTTTATCTAACAACCAATTTTGAGTTTGAAAAACATTTGTTTGTAACCAATTTAAGGACTCTTTTTGTTTTACTTTTGAAGTAGGTATATAGATTTCTCCTATCTGAGATGGTTTTTTATTAAACTCGTAAACACCGCCAATATTTCCTGCTACGTGGCCAACATATCTGCTCCAAACACTTAATAATTCGCCGTATAATTCACTTAAATCCTCATAATTGTTAGTTTGGTCAGAAGTCCACTTTGGTAAGTTTTTGGCAACAATTTTCAGGTTTTTTATTCCATATGTACTAGATTTTACTTGGTCATTTCCTATTCCTTCGGTTTGTGCAGAAGGATCAAAACGTTGTCCACCAAATCTAAAAACTGGATTGTTTGCTTTATCTTCAATCCATTTATTTAATATTTTCACTTCATCATCGGGCTTATTTATATTTGCTATTTTTCGATATCCCCAGTTGATTGCATAGTGGTCATATGGTCCCAACTTTCTTATAAAACGAATATTTTTGTCTCCAGGTTGTGCAACGTAATTATATCTAGCGTAATCCATAATTGTAGCCGCAATACCGTTTTTTTGTGTAAAACTTCCGGAACGTAAAGAATCGGTTGGGTATGCAAAACTAGCTGCCATATTGTGAGGTAAACCTAAAGCATGGCCAACTTCATGTGCAATAACCATACGCATCATATCTCCAATCTCTTCATCTGTGGTGTTTAACGTTCTTGCAGATGTATTTGCAGCACCAGTTTCTAATAAATATCTATTCCTGTAAGAACGTAAATGGTTATGATACCAAATAATATCACTTTCTAAAATCTCGCCAGATCTGGGATCTGATACAGATGGTCCAACCGCATTTCTAGTTGTGCTTGCTACATACCTAATAGAAGAGTATCGCACATCTTCCATGCTAAACTCTGGATCTTCTTCATTGGTTGGGGGCATTTTTGCCATAATAGCATTTTTAAAGCCAGCTGTCTCAAAAACTTTTTGCCAATCGTCTACACCTTGTTTTATATATTTTCTTAATTTTTTAGGTGTAGCAGGGTCTAAATAATAGATAATAGGTTTTTTAGGTTCAACCAATTCGCCCCGATTATAGGCTTCTTCATTTTTTGGTTCAAGGCGCCAGCGTTTAATATATCTTTTGCTATCTGCTTTTAAGGCTTCAGAATTATAATCGACATTGCCTAAAGAGAAATAACCAACTCTTTTATCATAAACTCTAGACATCATTGGTTTCTCTGGTAACAAAATCATAGATTGATTAATGCGAATAGTAATGGTATTTGTACTTTTATTACTGGGTGGTGTATCAGACTCAAAAGTGAAATCTTGCACAACTTCAATGTTTTTTGGATAACTTTTTATACTATTGATAAAGCTTCGAGATGTATCTAATTTTTTTACTTTATATGTTTTTCTATAAAAAGTTGGTAGTGCCGTAATTGCTTTTACATCGGTAGAAAATAATTTTGTAACGTCTACTAGCACAGCGGTAGAATCTATGTTTTGAGATTTTATATCGAAAGCATAAATTATAGGTTCTAAGTTATTTGCCTTAACAGATTTATAAATTGGTAAAGAGTCATTTGCTATCGCATTGTAAGATTTTACTTTTAGAAGTACCTTGTTTTTATATTGTTCCCAAACAATAACTTGGGTATTAATTTTAGATCCAGCATTTACATAACCACCTCCTAAACCAGCAGGGAGTTCTTTAATTCTGGTTACTAATAACATTTCTTTTCATAAGTAAGACTTGGGGATTTCATAGATGAATTCTTCTTTATTTTCATGCACTTTAAATAAGCCTTCATCGGTTTTTGTGTCTTTATTTACAAAGTCAGCATATAGAATAGCTTTACTTTTTTTAATAGTATTAGCAGTTTCCTCTCCTTTTTTATTTCTTTCTTTTTTTCTTTGCGCTGAAGTTTCTATTGGAAGGAAAAAAACAAAAATAATTGCATATAATAGTAATTTTTTCATATCCTAATTTTTTATAAATTGATGGAACTAAAATATTAAAAACCAAATGAATAATTACTTTTAATATGTTAAAAAAAATGCTCAAAAATCTAAGATTTATGAGCATTTAAATAATTACAAGAAAGATATTTTAATATAAACTCTTGTATTTTTCAGGATGAGATTCGTGCATAATATCATATACTTTTTCAAAAATATCTTCTGCAGACGGTTTAGAGAAGTAGTCTCCATCTGTCCCATATGCGGTTCTGTGTGCTTTTGCTGTTAAAGTGCATGGTTTGCTATCTAAATATTGATAACCATTTTGTTTTTCTAAAATTTCTTGTAAAAGATACGCAGATGCCCCACCAGGAACATCTTCATCAATTACCAATAGTTTATTTGTTTTTGCTAAACTTTTTACACAATCACCATTTAAGTCAAAAGGCAATAAGCTTTGTGCATCAATAATTTCTATATTAATTCCTGCTTGTTGCAGCTCTTTAGAGGTCTCTTGAACAATTCTTAGTGTGGAACCATAAGAAACTATAGTAATATCTGTACCTTCTTTTACTGTTTCTACAACGCCAATTTTAGTTTTAAATTCTGCTAAGTTTACTGGGAGTTCTTCTTTTAAACGATACCCATTTAGACATTCTATAACTAGTGCCGGTTCATCACCTTCTAGAAGTGTGTTGTAAAAACCTGCAGCTTTAGTCATGTTTCTAGGTACTAAAACATGTATTCCACGAATATTGTTTATAATTCCTCCCATTGGAGATCCAGCATGCCATATTCCTTCTAATCTATGTCCACGTGTTCTAATAATTAAAGGTGCTTTTTGCTTTCCAAAAGTTCTGTAATGAAGTGTTGCTAAATCATCACTCATTATTTGAAGTGCGTATAATAAGTAATCTAAATATTGTATTTCTGCAATAGGTCTTAAACCACGCATAGCTAAGCCAATTCCTTGTCCAATTATGGTTGCTTCTCTAATTCCAGTATCCGCTACTCTTATGTCACCATATTTTTCTTGTAGTCCTTCTAAACCTTGGTTTACGTCTCCAATGAAACCTGCATCTTCACCAAAAATAATAACTTCTGGATGTTTTTTTAAGAGAGCATCAAAATTATCTCTCATTACAACTCTTGCGTCTACTAAGTTTTGATTTTGAGTATATACAGGCTTTTTCTCTTCAATATTTAAGGCACTGTATTTGCTTTCACTTATTAAATAAGTAGAGTATACCACATTAGCATTTTTAACAGTTGCTTTTATAAAATTTTGAAGTTCTTTTTTTTCTGCAAATGTTTCTTCTTTTAAATAACGAAGTGATTTTCTTGCCGCAATTAGAATATCTTTAATAATTGGTTCTGTTTTTTTCTCTAAATCATTTTTATATTTAGTGATAAAAACCTTGTTCTTACTTTTTTCACCAACCCTATTTAATAATTTTACAGCAATTGCTGTTTCTCCTATTAGTTCGTTATTGTAGGCATTCCAAGCATTTCTCTTTGCGGTGTTTACCGTTTTTTTTGCTTCTTTCTCTAAAATTAGTATTTCTTCTTCAGAATCTACAAAGCGTAAAGTTTCTCCAGAGTCTGTTTCTAGTTCAAAATCTAAAATCCATTCTCGCATTTTCTCCACACAATCGTGGTCTTTTTCCCATTGCAGTCTTTCTTTACCTTTATATCTTTCGTGAGAGCCAGAGGTTGAATGCCCTTGAGGCTGTGTCAATTCTTTTACATGAATTAAAACGGGTACGTGTTGTTCTCTAGCTATTATTGATGCTTTATTATATATATCGACTAATTGTACATAATCCCAACCATCTACTACAATAATTTCATACCCATTAGCTTCATTTTCTCTTTGAAAACCCTTTAAGATTTCAGAGATACTTTCTTTAGTAGTTTGATGTTTTGCATGCACGGAAATTCCGTATTCATCATCCCAAACACTAATTATCATCGGAACCTGAAGAACACCGGCTGCGTTTATTGTTTCAAAAAATAAACCTTCACTAGTACTAGCATTTCCAATAGTTCCCCAGGCAACTTCATTTCCTTTGTTAGAAAAATTAGTTTTATGCTGCACACTTTTTTCGTTTCTGTAAATTTTAGATGCTTGTGCTAAACCTAATAAACGAGGCATTTGAGCAGCTGTGGGTGAAATGTCAGCGCTGGAATTGTATTGCTCTGTAAGGTTTTTCCAGCTACCGTCTTCGTTTAGACTATGTGTCGCGAAATGACCACCCATTTGCCTTCCAGCAGACATTGGTTCTATTTCTATATTTGTATGAGCATAGAGGCCTGCAAAAAATTGTTGTGCTGTAAGTTCTCCAATAGCCATCATAAAGGTTTGATCTCTGTAGTATCCCGATCTAAAATCACCCTTTTTAAAAGCTTTTGCCATTGCTAATTGTGGCACTTCTTTTCCGTCCCCAAAAATACCAAATTTAGCTTTTCCGGTTAAAACTTCTCTTCTACCAAGTAAACTACATTCTCTACTAATTTTAGCAATTTTATAGTCGTTTAAAACTTCTTCTTTAAAATCTTTAAAAGAAAGTTCTTTTTTATCTTGAATCAGAGTTTTTTGCGACATTATTTTCTTGGTTTGGGATTCTACAAAGTTAGTTTTTTTAGTTGATATTTAGAAATATAAATAGATATATTAAATATTCTTCAATATAAATAATTAAAAATATGTTTTTTTTACGAATAATGCAATAAAAGAGTTCACATAGTTTTGAGTGTTTAATTTTTTACAAGAAACCTCTTTTAAAAAAATTATAAATACTATTTACATCACCAGTAAAAGTAAATCTTATATTTTGTGCATAAGAGGCTTGTGAAACCTCCCAACCATTATTTGAGTACAAAGGAAAATAGATTTCAAAAATATTATGTACAAAGTTTAATCTAATTCCATTTTCATAGCCAAAGAAAAGCCGTTCTTTTTTGTTTTTTAGAAAGGCAACATCTTTGTAAAACTCTATCCAACGCCATAAGCCAATACTAGAATTTAAAGACAACATATACTTATTAGCAAACCTTGTTGGTAAAACAGATTTAAAACCACCTTCTGTAATAATATATTGCTGACTAAAAATACCGGAGTCTTCTGAACGACCGTAATATCTTAACTCGAATAAATAATCATTTGCGCGGTCTAAACCAAAGCTAAAATAATCTCCTTCAGAATTATTTTTAAGAAAGGCCCCTGCGAACACTCTAAAATCTAATTGTGTATCTGTAGAGGTAAGTTTTCTATACCTAAAATCTGCAGAAACTTTAGAAAAGTTTTTAGCAATCTCTGTATTGACGTTAAAGCGAGTTTCTTCTATAATATCTGGGTTAATGTAGTTGTAACTTAAACTAAGCACGCTATAGTTATCTTGCTCTGTTTTTTTAGTCGCTGGAAGAATTTCTTTATCTATATGGACTACCTTGGCGCTAATAAATTTACTAGTAGCATCTCTTAAAGATTTTCTTTTAAATTGGAGACTTACATATGGTATTAGAGAACTATAAGATAATCCTGGTGCATATTGAAGGGTGTTTCCAGCGATACCATATGAAATTTTATAGATATTTGTATCTTCAAAAAATTGATTATATAGTATAGAAAAAGATCCATTTAGCTTGTTACTCTTGGTTGCATAACCGGGTAAGAATTTAGCTATCAAATTTCTTTTTATTAAAGGCTTGTTGTGTAATTTCATGCCCAAAATTAAGCCATCATAATAATTGTAGTTAAATATAGGCTGATAGAATACTTGATTATAATTGGGTGCTTTTACATCTTTTATAAAAGAAAGCTTTAACGGTTTATTGAAGAATTTTTTATTTGTATTGTAATAGTTGTTTAAAGTATTGTACTCGGGATGTATGTTTTCATAATTTAAAACTAATTGATCAAATACACCTTTAGGAGTGGTTATAGTTAGTGTGTCTTTAATATTAGAAAACCATTTTTTGTAAGTTATCTCATTATTTTTTATACCGTATAATGCAATTGGGGTAGTAATGTTACGTTTGTTTTTAATGGTAACTTTTAAACTATCTTTTGTTTTTTTTACTTCTTCGATAGCATAATCTATTTTCTTATTTGTCTTAATGTAGTCTTTAAAAAACCATCTAATATCTTTATCTGTATTTTGAGTTAAGATCTCTTTAAAGTTAGAAATTTTGGAAATAAGAAGTTTATTTTTCTGATAAAACTCTTTGATACTTTTGTTCAATACTTCCTCACCTAAATAGCCTTTTAAGTAATTAAAACCCAAACCAGCTTTGTATTTACTCACAATTTTTCTATTAAAATTAGAGAGTGAATCGGCAGGTGTATTTAAAGATTGGTCTAGAAATTGTCTAGCTGTAAATTGATACACAAAGGGGTATTTATCATTAAATTTTAATTTAGAGATTTGAGATCTTTTTAAAAGCCAAGTGTCAGCTGCTTTTCCTAAAAGTTTCATTTCTGGATAAAATTTATTTACATATTCTATCATTAAATAGTTCTGCAGTCCATCAATCAACCAGTAATCTTTTCTTTCATTTATTAGTAAGGTTTGTTTTAGATATGTTCGTGATAATGCCTTAAATAAAATTAAATCATGGCTAAAAACATCTGAAAAAGGTCTAATAAAACTAGGTAATTGATTTAAACCGTAAACCGGATTTTTATTGCTCATTACTTCATCTATTAGTATTTTGTCGATGGGTAAAACGCCTAAAAATGCAGTTAAAAACTGTAACTCTCTGTTTAAAAGATTTTCAGTTAAACTAATACTTATTTCTTCGTCTAATATATTTGTTTGTATTTCATGAGTATCTGTAGTAAACTTTTTAAATGTATTTATTTTTTGAATATCTACAAGCACATCTTTTTCATTCTTCCCATATAGATGAAAGGAATTTTGAGTTTTATCACTTTTTTTTATCTGTTTTAAGCTACCTGTTAAGTGCAGTTGTTTGGGTGTTTTGATGTCAATATTAAATGTAGTATAATCTTCAAATAAATCGTCTAAATTTAAATTACTCATTAAATGCCAACCCTGATTGTAAATTGCAGGTGTTATATACCAATATCTTAACCTGTAACCGTTTTCATAAAAACCATAACCTGTATACTTAGCATTAGGTATTTTTATAATATAAGTTATATTTATAGTAATGCTTTCATTTGGTTTTATTGCATTTTCTAAAAATAACTGAACAATATCTTTTCTGCTTTTCAGCTCTTTATATAGTATATTATTATCGTTTATAGAGATGTTTTTTATCTCAGAGGACCCACGATCCTCTTCTTTTGAAAAATATAAATCTTTTCTAAAATCTTCAATAAACCTTTTAGAGAGGGGTGTTTTTCTATCTTTGAAGCTATTTGCCCAATTGTGTAGAAAAATATGATTTAAAGTTTCTTTTGAATTATTGTAGTATATAATTTCTTGCTGAACCTTTAAACTATTTGTATTTGTGTTTAAAGTTGCTTTAATATTTATTTCATTTTGTTGCGCAAAACTAATATTAGTAAATAAAAGTAATAGTATTAATATGTGGCTTGTTTTTTTCAAATAAATTATATTCTAGATGGTATTAAAATTTGAAATTTCTATAAAATACTAGGGAAATTAATATTAAGGAATTAAAAGTTAGGCTTGAATTGGTACTTAGCGTAAAACTTATTAATATGCTCTAGCGCTTCATCTGCAGTATCTACGACTCTGAACAAGTTTAAATCTTTTTCGCTAATATTTCCTTCTTCTAAGAGGGTGTTCTTTATCCAATCTAGAAGTCCTCCCCAAAATTTTGTACCAACTAATACAATTGGAAAACGTCCAATTTTATTTGTTTGAATTAAAGTTATGGCTTCAAAAAGCTCATCCATAGTCCCAAAACCACCTGGCATTACAATAAATCCTTGAGAATACTTTACAAACATTACTTTTCTTACAAAAAAGTAATCGAAATCTAAACTTTTTCCTCGGTCTATCCATGGGTTATCATGTTGCTCGAAAGGTAACTCTATATTTAATCCAACAGAAATCCCCTTTCCTTTATGTGCCCCCTTGTTACCAGCTTCCATAATCCCTGGACCACCACCAGTAATAACCCCGTAACCATTTTGTGTTAATTTAAAAGCAACTTCTTCTGCTAATTTATAATAAGGATGATCTGGTTTTGTTCTTGCAGATCCAAATATAGACACGCAAGGACCAATTTTACTTAGTTTTTCGTAGCCTTCTACAAATTCTGCCATTATTTTAAAAATAGCCCAAGAATCGTTTGTTTTAATTTCGTTCCAAGTTTTTGTTTGTAATTTTTCTTTTATTTTTCTATCATCATTCGTCATAATCTTTGTATTTTAAACTAATTTATTTCATAAAATTTGTTTGCTAATTTAGTTATTTTTAAGAAATTAATAATTAAATTTTAGTTTTTTAAATTAAGATACCAACCTAAGAAAATTATATTTAGTAATACCCTTTTTTGATTTATTAATAATTTAATAATTCAAGACCTTTTGTAGGCTATTGGGATTTGTTATTGAAAAACGGAACGAAATTTACACTTAACGATTGTAAAAAAGTAAATAAAAAGACAGATAGATATACAGAGAATTTAGTTTCGAAAGAAATATTAAGAAATGAAAATAGTCAAATTAATAGAGCCTTTCAAGATTTTTTTTGAATATTTAAATGATTGTCAATTAAAAATTAAATTTATTGGATATTTTCATTTAACGGTGATTATTGCTGAGAATTAGACAGAATTCAAGAAGTTCGAAGAAGATGTTTTTAAAAAAATTACTTTAATCTTTTATTTGTAAAAGATTAAAGTAATTTTTTTAAAAATTTAGCAGTGTAACTTTTTTTATGTTTTGATACTTCTTCAGGAGTTCCTGTAACTAATATTTTACCCCCTTTTTTTCCACCTTCCATACCAATGTCAATTACATAATCTGCTAATTTTACAACATCTAAATTATGCTCGATAATTAATACGGTATTGCCTTTTTCTGCAAGCTCATTTAAAACATTCATTAATACTCTAATATCTTCAAAATGAAGTCCAGTAGTAGGTTCATCAAGAATATAAAAAGTATTTCCTGTATCTCTTTTAGATAACTCTGCGGCCAATTTTATCCTTTGGGCTTCACCACCAGAGAGTGTAGTAGATTGTTGTCCTAGCGTAATGTAGCCTAAGCCAACATCTTTAATAGTTTTTAGTTTTCTATGTATTTTAGGAATCTTAACAAAGAAGTCTGTTGCATCTTCAATAGTCATGTTTAAGATATCTGAAATAGATTTCCCTTTATAACGAATTTCTAAAGTCTCTCTATTAAAACGTTTTCCTTGACACGTTTCACATTCTACTTGAACGTCTGGTAAAAAATTCATTTCTATTACCCGAACACCACCACCTTGGCAGGTTTCGCATCTACCGCCTTTTACATTAAAAGAGAATCTTCCGGGTTTATATCCACGAATTGCAGCTTCAGATGTTTTTGCAAATAAGCTTCTAATTTCATCAAATGTTTTTGTGTATGTTGCAGGGTTTGAGCGGGGTGTTCTGCCAATAGGAGATTGATCGATATCGATTACTTTATCTACATGTTCTAGACCTTCAATTTTCTTATAAGGCATTGGTTTTTTAACTCCTCTGTAAATATGACTATTTAAAATGGGGTATAAGGTACCGTTAATTAAAGTCGATTTCCCACTTCCAGAAACACCAGTAACACAAATCATTTTTCCTAAAGGAAATTCTACTGAAACATTTTTTAGATTGTTACCAGATGCTCCAGAGAGTTTAATTGTTTTTCCGTTTCCTTTTCGTCTTGTTTTAGGGACTTCAATTTTTTTTCTACCTGTAATATAATCTGCAGTTAAAGTTTTGTGCTTTTTAAGTTCTTCGAAAGTTCCTGCAGAAACAATTTCTCCACCGTGTTTTCCTGCACCAGGACCAATATCAAAAACAAAATCTGCTTTTTCAATCATATCTTGGTCATGTTCTACCACTAAAATAGAGTTACCAATATCCCTTAGTTTAACCAAGGAGTCTATTAATTTTTCATTGTCTCTTTGATGTAAGCCAATACTGGGTTCATCTAAAATATATAATACACCAACCAGTTGAGAGCCAATTTGTGTTGCCAATCTAATTCTTTGAGCTTCACCACCAGAAAGCGATTTAGAGGTTCTGTCTAGTGTTAAATAATCGAGACCAACATCCACTAAAAACTGTATTCTAGTTCTTATTTCTTTTAATATTTCTGAGGCGATTATTAATTGTTTTTTTGATAAATCTTTCTCAATGTTTTGAAACCAATTAGATAGTTCAGTGACGTCCATTTGCACTAGATCACTAATATTTTTGTCTGTAATCTTAAAATGGAGTGCCGCTTTTTTTAATCTTTTTCCATTACACGAAGAACAGGTAACTTCATCCATAAAGCCTTTTGCCCAACGTTTTATTGAAGTACTTTCTGCATTGTTATATTGGCTATCTATAAAGGCAATAATTCCTTCAAAATCTATTTTATAATTTCTTCGAACACCAACAGTTTTAGATTCAATTTCAAATGATTCATTACCACCATTTAAAATAATTTCTAGGGCTTCTTTTGGAATGTCTTTTATGGCGTCTGTTAATTTGAATTTATAACGTTCTGCAATATTTTCAATTTGTTTAAAAATCCAACTATTTTTCTGATCTCCTAAGGGTGCAATTCCTCCATTTTTTATTGAGATAGTATTGTCTGGAATTACCTTTTTTAAGTTGATTTCATTTGTAATTCCTAATCCATTACATCCATTACAAGCACCTTTTGGTGAGTTGAAAGAGAAGGTGTTGGGTTCAGGGTTTGGATATGCAATGCCAGTTGTTGGGCACATCAATTCTCTACTGAAATATCTAGGTTCATTGTCATCAACATCTATAACCATCAAAATGTTATTCCCAGAATATAAGGCTGTTTTTATCGTTTCTTCAAGGCGTTTCTCTATAGATTTATTGATGGCTAGTCTATCTATTACAACTTCAATATCATGCATTTTGTAACGATCAAGTTTCATGCCTTTTTCAATCTCTTGAATTTTGCCATCTACACGAACTCGAATAAAACCTTGTTTAGATATTTGTTCAAAAAGCTCTCTGTAATGTCCTTTCCTAGATTTAATTAAAGGCGCTAAAACCGCTATTTTTTTACCATCAAAATCCTTTAAAATTAAATTTTTAATTTGTTCATCAGAATAACTTACCATTTTCTGATTGGTATTGTAAGAGTACGCATCTGCCGCTCTGGCAAAAAGTAATCTTAAAAAATCATAAATTTCTGTAATAGTACCAACGGTAGAGCGAGGACTTTTATTTGTTGTTTTTTGTTCAATAGATATCACAGGAGAAAGTCCATCAATTTTATCAACATCTGGTCTTTCTAATCCTCCTAAAAATTGTCTAGCGTACGCAGAAAATGTTTCAATATAACGTCTTTGCCCTTCTGCATAAATAGTGTCAAAAGCTAATGAGGATTTTCCACTTCCGCTCAAGCCGGTAATTACAACTAGTTTTTCACGAGGAATTTTAACGTCTATATTTTTTAAATTATGAACTCTTGCTCCGTAAACTTCTAAATATTCCTGGTCTTTCAAACGTACTTATTTTTTGAGAAAAGCAAAGTTAATCAATCCTATTTTAATTTAACAGCCTTTCTAAGAACCTTTTATTAATCTTTTTTTATTATTACTTTATCTAAAACCATCAGTAAATTTTAATTAAAAAAACAGCATAAAATAGTATCTTGCGCTATATTTTAAGAAGAATGATAGATAGTATTAGGCATTTTTTTGAAAGACATGGGTTTGGTGTTTTTTCTAGATTAGCAGATAGGCTAGGAATGCGAGCTTTAAACGTACGTTTATTTTTTATTTATGTAACTTTCTTTACCGTTGGTTTATCATTTGGTCTTTACCTAACAATGGCATTTGTTTTAAAGTTAAAAGACATGGTATATACGAAAAGAAGTTCAGTTTTTGATTTATAAAATATGATGATTGTAAAATCGAAAGTAGCCAAAATAGGTTCATTAGTAATCTCAAGTATTACCATCGGTACTATTGGTTATATGTGGCTCTCTGGCTATAATTTTGTAGATGCTTTATATATGACCGTAATAACAGTAACTACAGTTGGTTTTGGAGAGCTTCAACCTTTTTCACCAGAGGAAAAAATATTTACAATTTTTCTAATTTTAACAAGTATTACTATTTTTGGTTATGCAGTTTCTGCATTTTCAG